>Ga0126326_1000061_pt1 | contig 66992 bp, 54 predicted proteins | sample InaspJWI67metaG_FD_94485 | JGI IMG/M metagenome (GOLD analysis project Ga0126326, IMG submission 94485) | Marine gutless worms symbiont microbial communities from Oahu, Hawaii - Inanidrilus sp. 1 OAHU.JWI-67 metaG | ecosystem: Host-associated > Annelida > Digestive system > Unclassified | place... | reverse complement strand
TCGACTTCACCATCCGCAACGCCTGGCAGAAGTAATTAGAGGAGTTAAATTTGTCAATGGTGTCGAAGAAAAACGGATTGCCGCCTAATTTCTTCATACACAACTATTGACTATATCTCTTTCGATTTTTCTATTTCCTCAAGGAATTTGTTTGCCTGGCAATATTTGGGGACTTTTTGTTCATCGTCACGCCAGCATCCCTGCTTGCTGCATATGCAGTTTTGAGTTTTTACTTCATTTTCAAACATAAAGATGTCCTTCGTTTCGTATGATTAATATAGACATGACAAAAGAATTACGTGTCATGATAAGCTGGTTGTTCGAATGCATCTTGCATATGCAAATCTACAAAATTTTGCAACCTGTCAGGTTTTAGTTAGGCACTCCCACAGCCGCAGAAAACCACTAATATATTGAATATTACCAATTCTCAATTTGTACCCTGCTCAAAATCGATCAATAACAGCCGTGGTTCTCTATTAAACAAATTTAATTTTATCCTGGTTTCTAATTGATATCCCAGGTTAAAAAAATAAGGGGGGCTAACCAAATAGGTTGGGGAGTACCAGATATTTTGTTGTGTCAAACACTATTTGATTGAATAAGGAGATATTCGATCCTGTCTATATGCGCATCTTCAATCTTGGTTATGAGTTGGCTAAGAGTGAGTATCCCTGGGCCAAAGCACCGCCAGGTATGGAGTATATTTATACTACACGCTGAACAGCCAGCATGGTGAGATCGTCCGATCGAGGTGCCGTGCCCACAAAGTCAAAAACCTGTTGACGGATCCTTTCAAGAAGCTCCCTGGAAGAGGCCACCGGTTGGGCGAGAATATCTTTTACGCGATTCCTGGTGAAAAACTCCTCCTTCGTGTTGCAGGCTTCAGTTACACCATCAGTAAGACCTAGTAGCAGATCTCCAGGGCCGAGCTGCAGCCGTTGTACGTTAAAATTAAGGTTTTCCATCAATCCGACCGCCGGACCGGTTGGCGGCAACTCCGCTTTGACACCGTCTTTTCCGAGGACATATAGGGGTTCATGTCCGCCGTTTATATAAACCAACTGGCCGCTGGAAGGATCCAGTACGCCGAAAAACAACGTCGCAAACATCCCCTCCTGTCCGTGATGACGCACCAGGTAATTGTTTGTGAGCCGAACAACCTCGAGTTCCGGACTGCCGGCATCAGTAGGCCTTGCAACAGAACCATCAAATTTTGGTGAATTAGCCTTTGAATCTTCCGACAATGTCTGTTCTGCATATACCCGGACAAGGCTTCGTATCAAAGCCATATAAAGAGCCGATCCGACCCCTTTGTCGCACACGTCTGCTATGACGAGGCCCAATCGTCTGCCGGGCAAATCGAATACATCATAAAAATCCCCGGATACCTCTTTTGCCGGATAAAAGCAAGTGGCGATATCCCAGTTGGGAAGATTCGGGATCTCGCTGGGCAGGAAATCCTGTTGAATTTCTCGCCCTTTCTCGAGCTCAACTTCCACCCGTTTTATTCTCTGCCAATCTCTGAGTCCCATAATCATTTTGTTGAAATTTCGTCCCAGATCGCCGATCTCTGTCTTTCCCATGGAAGGTACTTGGGGACTGAGATCGCCTTCGGCCACCTTTGCGGCCGCATCTGAAAGAATTTCAACTGGCGCGGCAAGCCGTCTGGCAAAAAAGTACCCGATACAACGAAAGAGAAGTAAAATCCCCAGTGATATAACAATAAAATTTAGTACCCGGTTTCCCAGCAGACAGGTGACTCCCTGCCTGTCAATGACAACTTTGTAAAAGTACTGTCCCTTATCTACTGGAGAGGTGATATCAACGAACATAGCTATCTTGCGACGGCCAACATATAGATCTGAATCCGACTGAATAAAATGTCCCCTACCCCCCCATTTGTGTTTTCTCATCATCGTATAATCGATTGGTTCAGATCTGACAATGTCCTCATTATCCAGCCGCAGTCGATGCCAGGGTTCACTTTGTGAAAGGCGGCCGTAAATCGAAACATCCAATATGGTGTGTGTGCCGGAAGCAAGACTTGTAACGATCTGTGCCAGCGACCGCAATTCCGGATGCTTTTTATCCACGAAACCCCACCACGCGTCTGGTTGATCCGTATCCGGCATCTCTGAAATTTGCCCCTGAACAATCCGCGTTACCGATTTCACGAGATACTTTTTAGCGATAACCAGGTACGCCATCGTGGTTAAATAGAATACCAATAAACCGAACACAGCAAAATAAAGTGTGATCTTTCGGGCCACTGAGGGTTTCCAGAATAGAAAACATTCTTTGATATGATTCAGTGCTTTCATGATTTAGTCCTTTTTTATGTGGAGACCATTCGTAAATGATCCGGGAAGACAAGGATTTAATGCCATTAGTATTCATATAATATCATTACTGTCCAAAGTAAATTGAAATTGCGGTTTCAGGCTTTTTAAAAAACAGATGGTTACGGTCTCAAAATCCTCTGACTCAAGGTCAAATTTTATATTTGATGAGTAAATGCTGTCCGAATTTGAATATAGAGCGCATTTTCATTGGTTCCCACGAAGGTTTTAAACTTCAGGTTCTGCTTGATGGCTTTGAAAAACAGCTCCATTTGCCGGCGGTATTTATACATCGCTGCAATGGTCGTGGCCTCGAACTCAAGATGGTTTCAGGTTCAATCAAGTGATTTTTTTTAGTCTTGTGATATACAAGCCAATATCATTTTCATTCTGCAGATGGTATAGGCTGCTAAAATATGCGGCTGATCGCATAAATTGAAACTACTCCGGCTTTCATACTCCATGCTGCCGTTCGTATCCAATTCGTCATCACCAAGCGCTGAATCAGTTTGTCTTCTTTACCTGTTTGCAACTGGTTATGAATTGGAACCTGAAGCACGAATGTTGAAAGCCAGACAATAAAGACGAGGAACCCCGAAAAAAAAGACACCGTCGAATGCTTATCTGATAGAATCCACCAGGCGGTTAATCCTAGCTCTGAAATCATGAGCGGCATTACGACTGATGAAATACGTTTAACGTACCATTTATGGTAGGCTGCGAACTCATCAGGTGAGATACGATAAAAACTGGGATAAATAATAAGTTGTACCAACCAGATTAATATCAAAAGCCCCCAGCCCACGGCAAGGTTGGCATATGGCAGAATAGAATTCATGCATTGATCAGGACAACAAATCACTCAATGTTGCTGATTGCTGACATCGCGCTGAATAGCGAGATAGTGGGTGATATCATCTTTTTCATTGCGGATCGGTGCAATTTTCCATTCCATTATGAATTCGGATCCATCTTTACGGTAGTTAATGGCCTGTCCGTGGAACACTTCTCCGTCCGCAATGTCTTGGTTCAAACGCTCCAAAACAGCCTTGTCTGTCTTCGGTCCTTGCAGCATGGAGGGCGACTTACCGGTTACTTCATGGGGTCCGTAGCCGGTGAGTTCACAGAACGCCGGATTTACGTAAACAATTGGATAACCTTGCTCAGCTTTGGTAATCATCACCGAATTGAAGGATTCTTCCATGGATGTTTCGAGCAGCCGTTTCATGATGTATTTGAAGTTCTCGTCATGTTCAAAGATATTAAAAATATCGCTTTTTATTTTCATTGGATCCGCCTCTCTCTTTCTTTTATTTTAAGTAAAACCGGTCTTTACAGATTCCATGGTAATCACTGCTGGTTCAACATCAAGTACGATGGATAGATTCGATAACTGGTCTAAATATGAAGACCGCCTGGTAGATCAGGCGCAGGGCGTGGTTTCCTTCAGACGGCCTTTTCCCGTTATGGTGCTGACAGCAGTGCCTTGAGCGTCTCAATCGTATCGGCCGCTTCGACTTTCTTGTCGCGACGCCAGCGGGCGATGCGCGGAAATCGCACGGCCACACGGGATTTATGCCGGGAAGACTTCTGGATCCCTTCGAAGGCAATTTCGAAAACCAACTCCGGTCGCACCGATCGAACCGGGCCGAATCGCTCGATGGTGTTGCGCTGGATGAAACGGTCCACCTCCCGGATTTCTTCATCGCTCAGGCCGGAATATGCTTTGGCAAAGGGCACCAGGGTTTCATTCTGCCGAACGGCGAAGGTGTAGTCGGTGTACAGACCGGCCCGTCTCCCGTGGCCCCTTTGGGCGTAAATTAGAACCGCATCTACGGTCAATGGATCGATTTTGCATTTCCACCAGTCTCCGCGCCGGCGCCCGACCTGATAAACGGAATCAAGCCGCTTCAGCATAAATCCCTCCACGCCCCGGCTGCGGGATTCCTCGCGCAGGACCTCCAGTTCTTCCCAGGTCTGGGACGCAACAACCGGGGAGACGATCAGGCGGCTTTCCGAAAAGTTGGCGAGCACCTGTGACAATATTTTTCTACGCTTAAAAAGCGCCTTTGGGCGCAGATCCTCTTCGCCAAATTCCAGCACATCGTAGGCAAGAAACGCCGTCGGCACCTCCTTAAGCAGCTTCTTGCCGACAGTTTTGCGGCCGATTCGGCGCTGAAGTTCCGAAAAAGGCAGGGGCTGTCCGTCTTTCCAGGGCAGGATCTCACCGTCAAGCACCGTGCCGTCCGGCAACAACGCGCTGTCTTCCGCCAGCTCAGGGTATTTTTCAGTCACCAGCTCCTCGCCTCGCGACCAGATGAAAACTTGACCCCTGCGCTTGATCACCTGGCCGCGAATGCCATCCCACTTCCACTCCACTTGCCAGCGATCCAGTGGCCCCAGATCGCCCAAATTGTCTTCCAGAGGATATGCCAGATAGAATGGATAGGGCCGACTGATGTCGGAATCCCGGGTGTCGGCCGAAAGAATGCGCCGGTAGGTGTCTGCTGTGGCCGGCCACTCGCCCATCAGTCGGTGGGATATCACCGCAGCATCGATGCCGCTGAAGCGCTCCAGGGCCCGCACGACCAGCCGCCGGGAGACACCGACCCGAAAGCCGCCGGTAATAAGCTTGTTCCAAACGAAGCGCTGGGGGTCATTCATCTGATTCCAAGCGCTCAGGATTTTAATGCGCTGCCTTTCCGGTTCCATGTCCCGCAGGGGCAGAAGGTGCTGCTCAACCCATTTGTGCAGGGGGCGGTCAGTGCTGGCTGAGGCGCCGGGAAGCAACAAGGTGATGGTTTCGGCCAAATCCCCGACAACATCGTAACTGGCATCGAATAGCCAATCCGACACACCGGCCAGCTCGGCCGCCCATACCATCAGTTTACGGGTGGGAACCACCTGGCGCGGCTTACGGCCTATGAGAAAACTAATAGCCCAGATCGCATCCTCCGCCGGCACACGATGGAAATAGTCCACCATAGCATCGATTTTGCGATTGGTGCTGGTGGTTTCGTCCAGGCTGCGGTACAGATTGGCAAATGTTTCCAAAATAAAATTGTTTCACAATTTTATGAGAAGCGGCAACGCCGCTTCAGGGTTATGTACTTCAATAGTATTCGTGTTTGGGGTCAAAACGGTATCTATGTAAAATTCTAATTCAAATCGTGCCTTAAGGGCGATGCGCTATTCGGGCTGTTCTTCCACCTCGGTTTCTGCCTCACCGCGATAGACGGTTGGGATGACTTCGGTTTGATATCCCTTTTCCTGCAGCCAACGTGCCATCTCGGTCGCATAGCCGTGGGTGATTCCGATATTTTCCGCTCCGCTGGATTCGATGGTTTGCACCAAGCCGTCCCAGTCACTGTGATCGGAGAGAACAAAGCCTCGGTCGACGGACCGCCGGCGGCGGTTGCCCCGAATCCGCATCCACCCGGATGCAAACGCCCTGGACCGATCCGGAAACCTGCGCATCCACAAAGGATTGTCGGCCGAAGGCGGGGCAATCACCAGGGCTTCTTTGGGAAGGTTTTTTTCTTCAAGCGTGCCGATATAGAGGGTCTCCGGCAAGATGATTCCGGCCTCACGGTAACACTGATTGATTTTTTCAACGGCCCCGTGGGTCAGGATCGGTCCAATGGTGGGATCCAGACCGGCCAGAATGCGCTGGGCCTTGCCCAGTGCGTAGGCGAAAAGGATACTGGTACGTCCCTGCTCCCGGTTCGAACGCCACCAGGCGTTGATCTCCTGGAAGACCTGCTTCGCGGACGGCCACCTGAATATTGGCAGGCCGAAAGTGGATTCGCTGATAAACGTGTGAGAGCGAAGCGGTTCCAGAGGTGCACACGTCGGATCGGCGTCTGTCTTGTAATCGCCGGAAACCACGCAAATGTTGCCGCCCTTGTTAATTTTAACTTGCGACGAACCCAAAATGTGCCCGGCCGGATGCAGGGAAAGCTCAATGGAGTCGAACCTCAAAACTTCTCCGTATTCAAGGGTCTCGATGTCGGCCTCATGACCGAGTCTGGACTGCAAGAGCAACTTGCCGTCCTGCGCACAAAGGTATGACCGGCTGCCCCACCTGGCATGGTCCGCATGCGCATGGGTGATTACAGCGCGTCCGACAGGCCGCCAGGGGTCAATGTAAAAATCGCCATCACTGCAGTATAGACCGCTGGGCGTTAGCTGTAGAATTCCGTTCAAATGCTGATCCCGTTAATGCTCTCCCTCAAGGTTTGAGCAGAATAGCGCAGAGCACCGTACTCCGTATCGTTCAGGGCCGGCAGGATCGCATCCCCCAAACCGTTGATGCCGATCACGGAGGGGATGCTCAGGCAAACGTCTTCTATGCCGTACTGCCCGTTCAGCATCCGGCTCACCGGCAGAACGCTTTTCTGATCTTCGATCACCGCCTTGACGAGACGCACAATGGCCATACCGATGGCCGTGTTAGTATACCCCTTGCGATCGATGATCTCGTAGGCTGCATCCCGCACCTGTTCGAACAGCCGGCTCATTTCTTCCGCCTGAAAGGATTTCCCCAAAACCGTATTGTCGACCAGCGAAACACCCCCGATGTTGGCCATACTCCAGGCCGGCACCTCGGTGTCTCCGTGTTCTCCCAGAATATAGGCATGTACCGATCGGGGATCGACCCCGTAGTATGCACCCAGCAGCGCCCGAAAACGCCCCGTGTCCAGCATGGTACCGGTTCCGATCACCCGGGAGGGATCACGCCGGCTGATTTTTTGTGTCACGTATGTGAGAATATCCACCGGATTGCTGGCAATCACGAGCACCGATCGGGGTGAGTGTTGATCCAATTCGCCAACTATCTCCCTGAAGACCGCTGCATTTCGGTTCAGCAAATCTAGACGCGTCTCGCCCGGTTTCTGGGCGACACCGGCGGTGATGACGACCAACTGCGCCGATGAGAGGTCCCGGTAATCTCCGGCCCGCACGGTGATGGCCTCGTAAAACGCCTGCCCGTGAATCAAGTCCATGGCCTCTCCCTCGGCCCGCTTAAGGCTCTTGTCGATAAGGATGATCTCACTGGCCAGCCCCTGCATGAAAATGGCGTAGGCGGCGGCAACACCGACGTTACCCGTACCGACAATACCGATAGTCCGCTTTTGTATCATAAAAAATCCTCCTGTTTGCAAGCAACAATATCATCAAATTAGCATTGACAGTACCGTAAAAAGTCTGAGTTCGTCATACCGGTCCCGGATCAAGTCCGGGATGACGGATCCGGCATCCAGACCTTACTGGAATCACTGGATTCCGGCCTTCGCCGGAATGACGCTTTAAAGGATCTTTAGGCTTTTTACGAGACTATCAGCATTATTCGACGATATCTATGAAACTCCCTGGATATTCATTTGCTGAATTTTTTTCAATTTACTGATGTCATAGCCCTGCTCTTGCAGAAAATTCAGAATAAAGGCATATTCCTCGTCGGAGATGGTCGGCTCTCTGGACATGATCCATACGTAATCCCGCTTTGTTCTACCGATGACAGTTGCCGAGTAATCTTCGTTGAGGTAAATAATTCTGTATTCTGCTTTGAAAGGCCAGATAAACTGCATGCCCCAGACAGCATTGGACGATTTATCCTTGATGAACCCGCGGGGATTGTACTCTTTTAGTGGGCCATCCAGGCTGCCTTTATTGAATCTGAATGCAGTGGCCACGGTTCCGTCTTCATCGAGACGGTAGGATTCCATCGCATTATAAGCATCTTTCTCTATAAATGTCGGTATGTTTGCGATAACATACCAATCTCCCATAAAACGATTCAGATCTACTGTTTCAACTGTGTAAATCGGCTTCATTGTCTGACACCCCGTAATCAGGATCCATGCTAACATTGCTAACGAACACTTTACCATTCGCATGATGATATTTATTTTGCGGTAAATCGTCATTTCGTCCCCTGTCAAACTTCAGGACCGGGCCCTGTCCTTATCATCAACTCATATCCAAACCTGTTGCGAGCATTCGGACAGATCCCAGCCTTATTTTAGATAGTACGTCGTGTAATCACATAGTTTATAAAATTTGCATTCGATTCCGGAAATCAATAGGAGAAAAAGACAGGTAAAATGATGGGATAAAACTACTGGTCGGAAGCTATCCCGCATTTGGATTTTCGTTTTGTATAACCACTGCATGCCGCCTGGCGTTGTGCTTTGCCATTATTCTTACCCAAAACCCAACACTTACGCCTAACGGGTTGAAGATTTAATTTTTATGCCTAGTATAAGACCATAGTTAAAAAGCTGCGGGATAAAAACTGGCATGGAGGTTGGGTTGGCGAAGAGCAAAAGATCAACATACTGGAAACTTTTGATTGGCGTAATTTTCGCTCTATTTGCGATATACGCCTTTACATCGACTTACATTTGGGCGCGACAGGCGCAATTTATTTTCAGTCCGCAGCGTGTCATTGCCAACACGCCAGCTGAATATGAGTTGCCCTTCGAGGACGTCTACATCGCCGTAGATGACGGCAATGGCAAAAAAGAAAGCATCCACGCCTGGTGGATACCGGCCGAGTATCCTAGCGGTCGATCTTTACTTTACTTTCACGGGAGCGCCTTGAATATCGGCGCAAATATCACCCACGCCCTACGGTTCCATCAAATGGGCTTTTCGGTTTTACTGGTCTCCTATCGCGGATACGGCAAAAGCGATGGAATCTTTCCCTCCGAAGCGCAGGTCTATGCGGATGCCCAGGCTGCCTGGACCTACCTGATCGCGCAAAAAGGCCTCGATGCCGGCGCAATTTTTATTTATGGGCACTCTCTCGGCGGTGCCGTGGCCATCCAGCTGGCGGTCAATAATCCTGCCGCCGGTGGTTTAATCGTTGAGGCGGCATTTACTTCTATCGCGGACATGGCGCGTCAGATACCCAAATACCGAATTTTTCCGATTGAACTCATCGTCAATCAACGATTTGACTCGATAGAAAAGGTGAGCCGTTTGAAGGTGCCGGTTCTTTACATCCACGGCACGAACGACACATTCGTCCCGCACGAGATGAGCCGCAGATTATACGAACGAACCACTTCTGCCAAGCAACTGAAGTTGATCCTGGGCGGAGGTCACAATAACTCAGCCGCTGTGGGAGGCGATGATTACTTGCGTGCCGTTAGAAATTTTATTTACTTTGCGCGCAAGGTCACTTGAGTTTCAAGCGACAATTTTCGGTACGGTCCTCAGAGGCGATTCACATTTTTACGGTAGGTGGCGGCCTGCTTTAAAACCTGCTTCTTTTCCTTGCTGTCCATTCGATCCCAGGTGCGATACATCATCCCCACCCGGGGGTTTTTCTGAAGGCGTCGGCGGTGCCGGTCGAAAAAATCCCAGTACAGACTGTTGAAGGGACAGGCCATGTTGCCGTGACGTCGCTTCCAGTCATATTCGCAGGTATCGCAGTAGTCACTCATTGAATGGATGTATTTGGCCGAGGAAATATAAGGCTTTGTGGCGACCTGGCCGCCGTCGGCAAATTGACTCATGGCCCGGGTGTTCGGCAGTTCCACCCACTGAATGGCATCGATGTAGATCCCCAGATACCACGCATCCACCGCATCGGGATCAACACCGGCCAACAGCGCGAAATTGCCCGTGACCATCAACCGCTGGATATGATGGGCATAGGCATGTTTCAGCGATTGGCCGATGGCGGCTCGAAGGCAGTTCATGCGCGTCTCCCCGGTCCAGTAAAAATCAGGAAGATCCGCCTGGTGATCAAAATAATTCATTTCTTCCAGATCGGGCATAAGGGTCCAATAAATTCCGCGCATATATTCACGCCATCCCAGTATCTGGCGAACAAAACCTTCAATCTGCTGGATTTCTATCTTCGATGATTTTTTCTCCCAGGCCTTGATCGCCGCTTCGATCACCTCCAGCGGGTGCACCATTTTGCTATTCATGGCAAACGACAGCCGGCAGTGAAACAAATGCCAACTGGCGCTGGTCATGGCATCCTGGTAGGTACCGAATGCGGGCAGGAAATCGGCGATGAAGCTTTTCAGCAGGTCAAGTGCCTGGTCCCGGGTGATCGGCCAGATGAATCTAGCGGGCTGGATCTCACCAATGGTCGCAACCTTTTTCTTACGGATGGTTTGAACAATAGCGGAGACATCATTATTAAAAAGCAGCGGCTGGGGAATCGGTACCTGATGATCGTAGGCCCGGCGGTTTTTCTGATCGTAGTTCCATTGTCCGCCGACAGGCTTGTCCATGTCCATCAAGATATCATAGCGTTTACGCATCCAGCGATAAAAGGACTCCATCAGATAGCGTTTCTTGCCGGCGAAGAATTCTTTTAACTCATGCCGCTCGGTCAGAAAGTGCTGCGTGTCCACGGCCTGGCAGGGTACCGCAAGGCTTTCGGACAGATTCCGCAGCTGACGATCCAGGCGGACTTCGTCGGGCAGTAAATATTCGAATTGGTCGTATTTCTTTGCTTTCATCAGTCGGCGGATGTTGCCTTGGATGGTCTGGGTGTTTTTCGAATCGTCAAGGCGAATGTAGATAACCCGATGTTCCAATCCTTTTAGACTTTTGGCAAAGTTGCGCATGGCGGCAAAAAAAGCCGCAATCTTTTGAATGTGATGCTTGACATAGTCTGTTTCCTGCCGGATTTCCATTAGAACATAGGTCATATGGCGGTCAGGCTGTTGAAACCAGCTGTGATTAATATTGAGCTGATCGCCCAGAACTAACCTTAATATTTTTGGCTGCGGCATAGCAAAGAAACTTTCTCGAGAGGAAGGCGGCTGTAATCAGTTTGGAGCAGACAGCCAAACCTGTTGAAGTTATGAGATTTTGCAGAATATTCTAAGCTTTGTTAGGGCGAGACCTTTCCCGGTGGCAAGCGACATGATGCATCCAATTTGGGCTTAATCCGTCGGGGTCCGGCAATAATTGGGTTGCCGATAGATCTGGCAATCGATTTGAGCATGCCGTAGAATATCCATGCATGAAAAGGATATAACACGTACCAGTAAAGGATTCCTGACAGCCCCTTGGGTAGAAACCTGGAAAGCATTCGCAGTTCAGCCTGATTATCGCCCATGGGCGTAATTTGAAATTCCAGCAAGGCTTCGCCGGGTGTTTTCATCTCAGCCAGCAGAAGCAATCTCTGCGGCGGCTCCACTTCCATTACCCGCCAAAAATCGAGGGCATCACCCACCATCAAATCGGTCGGATGACGTCGCCCTCTGCGCAACCCCACTCCTCCGGCAAGTCGATCCGTGGCACCGCGCAGCTGCCAGAGGATATTTAAATAATACCAGCCGGTCTTGCCCCCTATTTTACTGATCGCACGCCAGATTTCTTCGACCTCCGAATTTATTTGCGCCTGATAGCCGCAATTCATGATGGTGCCGCCGGCCCATTCGGCATCGCCGCAATGGGCCCATTCGGGCTTGATCAACTCGCCGGCATCCATCCAGCAGGTATCCACCTGTTCCTGATTCAAACGGTCCAAGGCCAACCGAATGGTCTCACGGCAGCTAATCAATTTCTGGGGTATGATACTCTGGATGCGGTTTTCGGTGCAAACTGCATCGCTGGTTAAACCTTCGGTTAGCGGCAATGCGATGGATGTCGGCACCGGACTGATGAGGCGAATCCAATAAGCGCTCAGCGTCGGCGTCAGTACCGGTACCGGAATGATTATCCGTTTTCGAAGACCGGCTTCCTCGGCATAGATTTCCAGCAGATCACGATAGGTAAGTATATCCGGTCCGCCAATATCAAAGGTTTCACCCACCGTTTCCTCGTGTTCGAGGCAACCCACCAGGTAGGCGATCACATCGCGGATGGCGATGGGCTGATTCAAGGATCGAACCCAGCGAGGCGTAATCATGGCCGGTAATCGTTCTACCAGGTAACGCAAAATTTCAAAGGAAGCACTGCCCGAGCCCAAGATCATGGGTGCTCTCAGATCTGTTGTGGGAACCGGGCCGGATTGCAGAATGTCGGCCACTTCGATGCGAGATTTCAAATGTTTGCTCAGGGCTTCTTGCTTGGCCTCCGCCAGGCCGCCCAAATATATCATTCTTTCCAGCCCTGCCGCATCTGCGGTTTCCACCATGTGACGCGCGGCCCGCCGATCAGCCTCCACAAACTTTTCTTTCTGGGCAATCATGGAGTGCACCAGATAATATGCCGCCCAACAGCCGGAGGCCGCTTTTTTTAGCGATTCACTGTCCAGCACATCCCCGTGGACCAGTTCCACCCTTTGGTGATGCGCCCAGGGACGGCAGCTTAATTTGTCCACGGACCTGCCCATGGCCCGCACCCGGTGGCCTGCCTCTAGTAAGGCCGGAATCAGTCGTCCGCCGACATAACCGGTGGCGCCGGTGACCAGGATCGGTTCGGAACGCATGCTTTAAACTCCCGTTTGTATGCTGGTAAGATTGGACAATTTAATGTCCCGGAGAAAGGAGTGTTGGAGTGCTGGAGTGTTGGAGTATTGGAATTGTTTATTGTGATATATTGTCCCGAATTTCGTCATGTACCTAATCCCATTACTCCAATGCTCCATCACTCCATGTATTTAATATTATAGGATTCTTGATTCAAACCATCCACGTATTTCCATCACCCCTAAAGATCTGCCGAGCCCACCGTCACAATTCCGAGATAGCCGTCGACGGTGATTTCATCTCCGGTCTGAATCAAGGCAGTCGCGTCTGAAATCCCGGTAACACAGGGCAGTCCATACTCTCTGGCGATAATGGCGCCGTGAATCAGCATGCCTCCCCTGCGTTCAACCACGGCTGAGGCCAACGGAACGACAAAGGTCATGTTGGGATCCACAGCATCACAGATCAACACTTCGCCGAATTTAAAATCCGACAAGTCAAGGTGTTGCTGAATGACCCGGGCGCGGCCTCTGGCGATACCGGGACCCGCTGGCTGACCGGTGAGCTGTCTGGGCTTTATCTCAAAAGACTGTCCGGGCATTGGCCGGTATGGGTTTAGCGTTTTAGCGCCGTGATCCACATCAAACAGAACGTCTTTTAGCGCTTTGGGAACGGAGGATTCGTCCCCACGACGCGTTTTTTCCGCGATACGCCGTCGGCCCTCCTGAACGGCAACCAAAGCCTGTGCTTCTATGCGTCCCAGATGGATGTTGTCATCATCACGCAATTGATAGCTTGACCGGGCAAGATCAAGAAGTTCCTCTGACCGGGCACGTTGCTCTCCCTCGAAACAACTCAGGAACTTTTCTTTGAGACGATCGGCATTCCTTGATTTCCGATGGGCGGGCGGAGGCGGTGGATGGGTTGCCATCTCAAGCAAGATTTTAAATAGGGGTTGGGCGTCCTGTACACACTGGGTCCCGCCAGTGACGGAACAGGAAAGGTCGCCGAATTTGTAAATAAAATCTTCTACCTTGGATAGAAATTCCGGATCAATTTCAGCGTCATCGCTGTTTTTTAACTGCTCAGCCAGCCGTTGATTGCTGCGAATTTGATCCGCCAAACTTTCCAGCATCCGGTTTCTTTCCAAGCTGGCCATATCGGTCTGAGTCAGCAGATCGACGAACTCGTAAGGGTCTTCGGGACGGATGGCGTCGTTGTAAACTTGGCCGAACAACCGCACTCCGTGGGCAAACGGGATAAACTCTTCCCAGTAAATATTGACCCATTTATGGTTGATTCCCCAGCGAGCCTGAATTTCCTGGGCCAGTGCTTGATCGGACAATCGGGTTAAATCCACCGTCGCCATTTGATCGGCAGCTGCGATCATTCCTGGAATGAATTCTTCTTCGATTCTTTTGCGCAGCAATTTCAGGTTTTCAAAACTGCGATGCAAACTCAAATACCAGCTGCGGTTGTCTTCAGATTTCCCGGCGGCAGCGGCAGTAATAGGCCGTGCTTGCAGCAAAAATAATTGGTCATCCCTGAATGTCCATTCAACATCCTGGGGTGTACGAAAGATCTCTTCGGCCTGCATAGCGGCATCAAACACGGTTCGCGCTTCTTGAAGGCTGAGAGGCGGGTGATCTGAAACGTCATCCGGTAAAGGTGAAAGCCGAACGCCGTTTTCATGCGGAACCATCCAATATTTGCGGGATACCGGCGTGTGTGTAATAACGGTTCGCTGGCGGCGGTCCACGATCCAGCGGTCCGGTTCGACTGCGCCATCCACCAGTCCCTGGGTCAATCCGTATACGGATTCGATTACGCCCTGGGATGTATCTGTTGGATTTTGGGTGAAGGTCACGCCGGATCGGTCGCCGGCGACCAGTTCCTGAATCACAACGGCCATGGCACTTTTTTCAAGAACCAAACCGATTTCCTGGCGATACAGCAAGGCAGCATCGGACCACAGCGAAGCCCATACTTTTCGAATATGCTCCAGGATCTCATCGGTGCCTTTGACATTGAGATATGACTCGTGCAGCCCGGCAAAAGAGGCTTGGGCGCTATCCTCATCCGGTGCCGAGGACCTGACCGCCACCGATTTGTCTTTAAACTGGGATGCAATCGCTTCTCGGAGAGCAGCCTCGATTTCTGTCGGAATAGGCTTTCGAAGAATCATGTTGCGGATGCGCGTTGCACAGTCCCAGATTTCTTCCCAACGCATGTCATTGAAATCCTTGCGGTGAAGCTCGATCAGGATGCGCTCACGCAAACCGGTACGATCAATATACTCCTGGTAGGCCTGTGCGGTGATGCACAGGGTTTGGGGAATATTAAACCCCCCGCCGGTCATCAAGGCCAGCGCATACCCTTTGCCGCCCACCCGGGGGCGGTCGGAGGGCTCAATTTCGGCAGCCGGTATCATCCACTTCATTTTGAAAGATGCAGCTCCATGACGTTCTGAAAATTCTTCACCATGTAATATGATCTTACGGTTACACAGACCAGGCCGCAGGTTGGCGATTTCGCAAATTCCTCCAAATAAGGATGTTTTTCCAGGTAGTGCTTGAGGATACGCTTGCGCTGGGGTCCGGATATTTCTTCTGCTTCGCCCACCCCGGTAACAGCGATTGCTTGATGGAAATCAGACGCCTGGTTGATACTGTTGTTGACAATAAACGCCACACTTGGATTTGCGGTTAAATTGGCAAATTTTCGTGTGGTCTTAGGAGTGACGAAATAGATATACCTCAAATCATTGGAGGCAACAAAGGCCACCAGACTGGCATAAGGTCGCCCCTGTTGCTGGGTGGATAGCACCGCCAAGCTTTGAGATGAAAAAAGATCTCGGACGGCAGCATTTATTTTTTCGCCCTTTTCCATATAATTGGATTATCCTTATCTGATGATATTGTGGCGGGAATTCACCCAAATGTTAAAACGTTAGGGTTCATTTTTTGGTGTTTTTACTCCCAAGACAATGATACATTCGCCAACATCGCAAAATTCAGGATCCATCTCCAATAAGTGGCAGTTCTTTGTCCAATTGGAAAAAAACCAGAAACTTGGACTCGTCTTTTTCATCAATATACTGCCGGCGGCGTAAAGACTCCAGCAGTTCGGAATCCTGCTCTTCGCGCACCTTTGTCAGATAAAGTCTTTTCCCCTTGTACCCAGGGCCTTCTTCCGTAAATAAAAAAGTCGCGTGGGAATTGGATTGAAGATAGTGGTGGGTGAGCCTGTCGCGCATGATAAACGCCAATGTTCCGTCTTCCCGAACGTGGGGCCTCGAATAAATGGCCGCGTTTACCTTACCGTCGCCATCGGCCGTGGAGAGCACACCGGTTCCAGTTGTATTCTCAAAATAGTCTTTTAGTGTCATGAGTCTTTCCTTTCTAAAATATATTTGCATTATAGTAATGCATAATTCGAGAATATAAAGTTCGAAAATGAAACAATGGAATGTTTTAAAATGGCATGGACCCGATCATAGAGGAAGCGAATGTTCGGATTGGAAACTAATTCAACCCGGTTTAATTTATGGATGGGACTAGTTGTTTTGTGGAGTCAGAAAGGATAGCAACATCATCCGGCTTAATGTCTTTTCAAATCGGCCGCTTAATTCCCATCTTTTTGATTCTTGATGCGAGAGTTGTCGGCTTGATGCCTAGAAGCTCAGCTGCTCCTCCGGCACCGTATATCTTCCAGCCGCTTTCCGCTAAAGCAGCGACAATATTTTCCTTTTCCCTTCGCCGCATTTCAGCATCCGGCAAGAACTTCTTGCCCGTATCCGACCCCATCGTAGCCTCGTTCCCTCCGGCAAAGCTATCGGATACATCTTCCTGAGGTAAATCGAATTGAAGCACGCCGCCCTGTGAAGTGATTACAGATCGCTCGATAACATTCTGCAGCTCGCGAACGTTACCCGGCCATTCGTAACGCTGAAGTTGAAGGATATTAGCCCGGGACAATCGCGGTACGGGGCGGTTCGTCCTGCGGGAGATCTGATCCAGAAAGTGCTCGGCAAGCAGCGGAATATCTTCCCTTCTACTCCTAAGGGGTACAACATCGATTGGAAACACATTCAAGCGATAGTATAGATCCTTCCGGAACTGTCCCCTTTCGATAGCCCGCTTTATATCCCGGTTTGTGGCCGCAATAATTCGCACGTCCGTCTCGCGCGTTACCTCCTCACCGACGCGCTCGTACTGTCCTTCCTGTAACACCCGCAGGAGTTTGGTTTGCAGTTCCAGTGGGATTTCTCCCACCTCATCGAGAAATAGTGTACCACCTTTGGCAGCTTCGAACCTCCCAGCCCTGTCTTTTATCGCCCCTGTAAACGCCCCTTTAACGTGACCAAAAAATTCACTCTCGTAAAGTTCCCTGGGAATTGAGGCGCAGTTGACTTTTATCAGCGGCCGGTCCTGTCGCAGGCTGCGTTTGTGGATCTCCCGCGCCACGAGCTCTTTACCCGTTCCGGATTCACCAAGAATGAGAACGCTGGCAACAGTGGGCGCTACCAGTTCCACTTGCTTCAGCACATTCCTCAGAGCAGAGCTCTGTCCGACAATGTCACCGAATGCACGGGCTTCATGGACCTCTTCGCGCAGATAAGAGCATTCTAACTCAAGCTGCCCTTTCAGCCGTTCGATCTCCTCAAAAGCGCGGGCGTTGGTGATGGCGGAAGTTGCATGATCGGCGATCATCCGCATCCAGATAAGTTCTTCCTGCACCAGCCGGATACGGGTGAAAAGAGCGAGTACACCCAGCACCTCACCTTTGTAGAGAAGGGGTTGCCCTCCGAAACCAAGAATCCCTTCACGCCGAGCCCAGTCGGGTTGGGCGATCCACTTGGAATCCTTCTCAATGTCAACCACCTCTACCGGTTGACCAGACGCTGCAATCAAACCAACTTTGCGGACACCCAGGGGAAACCGGCTGAAGTTTCCGTCAAGACGGGCCCAGTCTGCCGTCTTTTCAGCGATCGGACGACCGGCGCTTGCCACCAGATGAAGACAAGGGGTTTGATCCGAGCAATCAGGTTTCCGCTCGGGGCAGGGGCAGCCCCCTTGTTGAATAAGCCAGATGCGCGCCAGAGCTACGTGAGGACGCTCCGCCAGCTGACGGACTATCATTTCCAGTAGAGCATTCACGGATCGTTCTTGCGCCATATCAAGAAGAAGTCTTTTGATGGACTCAAACTCGGGCTTATAGTCAGGATCGAGTTTCATAGATTCACTTGTAAACGAAATTTCGTTAATCTGCAACGAATTTTCGTTAACCACGAATTATCATTGCACTCTGAACAGAAGTATATTTCCAAAAAGACATAATTTATTCAGTATCTTAGAAGGTTTTATTTAAATTGGCACGTTCCTTGAGTAAAGTCAGAAGTAACTCAGAACTGAGACGATGAATAGAAAAAACAAAACGAAATGAAGGAGAATAAAAATGGCACTACCAAACCCTGGAATGCGTATAGACACAAAACACACGGCCCTTGTAATCACCGACCCACAGAACGACTTTCTGAGCCCGAAAGGTGTCACCTGGGAAGTCGTAGGCGAAAGCGTAACCGAGAACAACACGGTCGAAAACATTGAGACCCTGCTTAGGGCAGCAAAGGAAAAAGGTATTCAAGTGTTCATCTCACCTCATTATTATTACCCGTCGGACCATGGCTGGCAGTTTGAGGGAGCTCTGGAGGCACTGATGCACAATATTGGCATGTTCGATCGCAAGGGGCCCCTGAGCCTGGAGGATTTTGAAGGCTCCGGTGCTGACTGGCTTGAACAGTACAAATCTTACATCAAAGACGGCCAAACGGTAATTGCTAGCCCGCACAAGGTGTATGGGCCTGAATCTAACGATCTGGTTTTGCAGCTCCGCAAGCGCGGTATCGATAAGGTGATTCTCGCAGGTATGTCAGCCAATTTGTGTGTAGAGTCGCACATGCGCGAACTGCTGGAGCAGGGCTTTGAGGTGGCCGTCGTGAAAGATGCCACAGCGGCGGCGAAGGTGCCCGAAGGCGACGGGTATCAGACGGCATTGGTCAACTTTCGGTTTATGGCCAATACGGTCTGGACCACGGAAGAAGCTATAGAGTCCATCAAGCTGAGTGAAAGTGAAGCAGTAACTGCTTAATAAGTGGAAATTGAACGCTTTGGGCCGTCCTCACAAGAGGGCGGCCTGCTGCCTGAAACTTGAACTGAGTGAACGGACGCCGCTTTAGTCTCAGCGAATCGACCTCCGTTGATCTCAAAGGTGAAAAAAAATGATCCACAAATACGACTCCATCGTCATAGGCACGGGACAGTCCGGACCCTCCTTGGCCCAGCGGCTAACTAAAGAGGGGATGAAAACGGCCGTCATCGAGCGTAAACTATTCGGCGGCACCTGCGTAAACGTGGGTTGTATTCCTACCAAAACGCTGGTAGCAAGCGCCCGTTCCGCCTATATGGCCCGCCGAGCTGAAGACTTCGGCGTGATGATTAACGGGCCCATTCAGGTGGACATGAAACGGGTCAAGGACCGCAAGGACGAGGTAGTGCGGCAATCCAACCAAGGCGTCGCCAACTGGCTCAAGAATATGTCTAACCTGACCGTGTACGAAGGTCACGGCCGTTTTGAAGGTCCTCGCACGATTCGGGTTAACGACGAGTTACTCGAAGCTGACAAGATATTTGTCGACGTTGGTGCCCGCGCCTTCATTCCGGACATGCCGGGCCTGAACAAGGTGGATTACCTGACAAACTCCAGCATGATGGAGATGGACTTTTTGCCTGAGCATCTGGTCGTTATTGGTGGCAGTTACATCGGGTTGGAGTTTGCTCAGATGTACCGCCGCTTTGGCAGCCGGGTCAGCGTCATTCAGCGTGGGGAGCGCCTTATCCCCCGGGACGACGAAGACGTTTCCGCCGCGGTGAAGGAGATTCTGGAAAACGAAGGGATTGAGGTGCATCTGAATGCAACCTGCATCGCCGTTGAGAGTAGAAGTGGTCAAGTAGCGGCCAAGCTCGACTGCGAGACCGGACCCCGGGAAGTTGTCGGCAGCCACCTGCTGTTGGCTGTGGGACGCCGCCCCAATACGGACGACCTAGGCCTGGAAAAGGCTGGCATCGAGACCAACAGTCGGGGCTTCATCATGGTGGACGATCAACTTCGTACCAACATACCAGGCATCTGGGCCATGGGCGATGTGAACGGACGGGGCGGTTTCACCCACACCTCATATAACGATTTCGAGATTATCGCCGCCAATCTGTTCGACGACGATCCCCGCAGGGTAAGTGACCGCATTTTCTGCGCAGCTCTGTACATCGATCCGCCCCTCGGCCGTGTTGGCATGACCGAACGGGCGGTGCGTGAATCCGGGCGCAATGCCTTGATCGGCAAAATGATGATGTCGCGCGTAGGTCGCGCCCGGGAGCGCAGTGAGACCCAAGGATTCATGAAGATCCTGATCGACTCCGAGACCAAAAAAATACTGGGTGCTGCGATCCTGGGCATCGGTGGGGACGAAGTTGTCCATTCCATCCTGGACGTCATGTACGCCGATGCACCTTACACCGTCATTCAGCGTGCCGTGCACATCCATCCCACTGTTACGGAACTAATCCCGACAATGCTTGGTGAACTAAAACAACTGACAGAGGCGTTGGCGTGACCCTGGAATACCGGTTCATGTTACCCATCGCAATCCTTGATGCTAATACGGCAATGGCCTCAGGGATTGGGGACACAGCCTTCTTATTGCCGCTATTTATCATGAGGAAGAAATGAACGATATAGATGAAATTCATAAAGTTATCATTTTAGGATCCGGACCTTCGGGTCTGACCGCTGCTCTTTATGCTGCCAGAGCCCAATTGAATCCTGTTGTTTTTGAGGGGGTGGAACCAGGCGGACAACTCACCACGACGACCGAGGTAGAAAACTACCCCGGATTTCCCGAAGGAATCCAGGGCCCGGAATTGACTGAACTCTTTCGCAATCAAGCCCAACGATTTGGCGCCCAAACGCACTCAAGGACCGTATCGAAGGTAGACCTTCTGGAAAGGCCTTTCAAGATATGGACCGATGATGAGCAAATACATCTGACGCATACCGTGATTATTGCTACAGGTTCTTCCTACAAATGGCTCGGTCTGGAATCGGAGCAGAAGCTGCGGGGATTCGGCGTCAGTGCGTGTGCCACCTGTGACGGATTTTTCTTCCGGGAAAAAGAGATCGCCGTGGTTGGCGGTGGCGACACGGCCATGGACGAAGCACTTTTTCTGGCACGACTTGGTTCAAAAGTAACGCTAATCCACCGCAGGGACCAGTTTCGCGCCTCAAAAATCATGGCAGACCGCGTTATGAGCCATCCTAAAATCGAAATCAAATGGAACAACACCGTCGAAGAGGTTCTCGGTGAACCTGACCAGACCGGTGTAACCGGAGTTCGAATCAAAAATTTGGTCACCGGTGAAACGGAAGTGCTGCCGTGCTCGGGATTTTTCGTAGCAATCGGGCACAAACCGAATTCAGAATTATTTCTAGACTTCCTCCACTCAGATGTAAACGGTTATCTGATTAAAGAACCGGCTTCGACCGCTACCAACATTGAAGGTGTCTTTGCCTGTGGTGATGTTCAAGATAATACCTATCGGCAGGTGGTCACAGCGGCAGGCAGTGGCGCCATGGCCGCCATGGATGCGGAACGTTGGTTGGAGGCATGTGAATTGTGCTAGCGAGGGCTGAGTGGCACTTCCTACTCCCTGTATCGTATTACAATGGAATGGCTACAAGCCCATGCCAGTCGAATGCTCATTAGAAAACAAGGTATCTTGGTTGTGTTCGTCCCCTTTCGTGTTCAGGTTTGAACATTCAATATTAGACCACATTTGGGTGGTACAGTTTGGATGCAAACATCATTCTTGAATAATTGTTTTTTGAAAAGAAAGAACTATACGAATAATTCAAAGGAGAACTACAATGACACGTTATAAAACTTCAAAGATAGACGGTCTCAATATATTTTACCGTGAGGCAGGTTCACCGGATAATCCAGCCATTCTATTATTGCACGGCTTTCCGAGCTCGTCTCACATGTATCGGAACCTCATTCCACAGTTGGTGCAGGATTATTATGTCATCGCACCGGATTATCCCGGTTTTGGGCACAGCGACATGCCCCCTCGCGATCAATTCAACTACACTTTCGACAACTTTGCCAACCTGGTTGATCAATTGTTGGACCAGCTCGACGTCAAGAAATTTGTTCCATACGTGTTCGACTACGGCGCGCCGGTCGGCTTCCGTCTGTTCCACAAATATCCGCAGCGCGTGGCGGCTATTATCAGTCAAAATGGCAACGCTTATAACGAGGGGATTGCCGGATTCTGGGATCCTATCAAAGCCTTCTGGGAAACCGGCACAAGACAAGAACGCGAGGCTATCCGGTGGTTGACCACCATCAAGGCGACAAAATGGCAGTATGAAAATGGTGTGCCGTCCGACCGCCTGCTGTACTTGAGCCCGGACGGCTGGCAGCACGACCAGAGCCTGATGGACCGCGAAGGTAATGCCGAGGTCCAGCTGGATCTGTTCTACAATTACCGCACGAACATCCCGCTTTATCCGCGGTGGCAGGAGGCATTGGCCGCCTTCAAGCCGCCGATGCTGGTTGCCTGGGGTAAAAATGACGAGATCTTCGTAGCACCGGGCGCAGAAGCCTTCAAACGCGATGTGCCGGATGCGGAAATCCACCTGTTGGATACCGGTCACTTTGCGCTTGAGACACACGGGGATGAAATCGCGGTGTTGATTAAAAACTTTCTAGCTAAACTCGACTTAGCCCGATAGAAGTCCGGCTGGACTATTGAGCATGATATGAATACCACCTGCTTTTGATCTCCGTAACATCAGAGATCAAAAGCGGATGGCACTGGCCAAGTCCTTACTCTAATGTAAAATTTCGCGTCGATTCCTACAATCAGGGATCTTGGTCTCTTTCAGTTACTCGCGATATATTATATTTGATCGAGTCGATATCAGAAGCGACCATTATTCGTCCCACCTTATTCGCTCCCATCTTTATCTTCACAGGATTGCAAATTTCGAAAACTTACACGCGATATTGAAATTTCGGATTAAACCGTGATCAAAGATAAAACAGGATAAAGTCCCGAAGAAGTAGTCACGCTTCCGATGGTTTTGGCCACAGCCGTGCATTCGGTCGAAGAGAATGGCCAAAATAAATAGTCGGATCTTTAAAATTTAAAGAATGCTATTAATTAAAAATATAGTAAATAATTTTTTTTCGGCCATCTTTTTTGGTTACCCTATAAATCGAGATTTCCGCTTTACTCCCACCAGTTTGTCTATGTCAGAGGTAAAAGGGGTAGCCCCGCGTCAATTAAAATCTTGTGAATCAGTTAATTACGTGTTAACCATCCGTGGTTTGCTAGAAGATGGCAGGAATTATTAGTTTCAATAAATAAATCAGTAAAACGGATCTGCCTTCACCAGGCTGCGACACGAAGAGACTGGAATATAAATGTGAAATAAAGCCTATATCAACCAACTGTAGGAGAATTTGACAATGCTCGAGCTTATAGAAAACCGATTCGAAAAATTTCTCACTGATCTTGAAACCATTGTAAATACAGACAGCGGCAGCGGGCATTTGCCTGGACTGGAAGCTGTTAGCGTCTTTTTCCAGGAACGCTTTCAAAAGATAGGATGGATAACTACCACCCATCTATTCGATGGTGGAAAAGTGCCGTGCCTCGAGGTTTCGAATAAACCTCTATCAGATGACGATTCGGATCTCGATCTACTTTTTATCGGACATATGGATACAGTTTTCAAACAGGGAACTGCGGCCGCCCGGCCCTTTTCGCGGGATGGTAATCGTGCTTACGGTCCGGGAATTTGCGATATGAAAGGTGGCCTGGTGACGATGCTGCATGTTGCCGAGATCCTGCAGCAGACCGGTGTGGCCGACGATGTGGCCATCGCCATGGCCTTCAACAGCGACGAAGAAATCGGTTCACGCGGATCACGCCCCTGGTATGAAGGTCTGGCGGCCAAGAGCCGCTGTGTATTCGTGTTCGAACCCTGGCGATCCACCGGCGAGCGGGTCCTGCATCGCAAGGGCGGCGGCAATTTCGATGTCATCTGCCATGGAAAAGCAGCCCACGCCGGTGCCGCCCCGGAAGAAGGTGCCAATGCGGTCATCGAACTGGCCCATCAAATTCTGGCTGTCAAGGACCTGGCCCGCATCGACCGCGGCACCACGGTCAATGTCACCGTCATTTCGGGGGGAACGGCCGACAATGTGATTCCCGATTATGCCAAAGCCAGTGTGGATGTGCGGATCGCTAATACGGATGAGGGTCAACGAATCGAAGACGGTTTTCAGGCCCTCGGCCGTAGCGTGCATACACTCGGAGTTCGGGTAGAGGTGGATGGCGAAATCAATCGCCCGCCGATGGCGCCTTCTGAAAAAACCAGGCAGATATGGGAGCAGATAGCAGCTATCGGTGAAGCTATTGGAATCGAAATGACATTGACAGCCACCGGCGGATGTTCGGACGGTAACTACACCGCTGCACTGGGTATTCCCACAATTGATGCAATGGGGATTCGCGGCGGCAGCGTTCACAGTGAAGATGAATACATCGAGCTGGATAGTATCGTGCCGAATATGCACCTCATGTGTGAAATTGTCAAAGCGTTTGCAGACGGTCGAATTTCCTGAAATCCGATCTTTGGCCCTGGTTTCCATTACATCTATGAACCGGTATATCACCTGCTTGGCTTTCCGATGGCAGCTCATCCCTTCCTGACAGAAAGAAGCATGAATAGCCAGCCCCTTACCTCGGCGGACATGCATAGTGATACAAATTCTCCATCGACTGTTCCTAATGGAGCGAATCGCGCAGCCCGAAGAGATTAAACCCAGTATACCGCCATTTATCCAACACGTCCCTAATTTTCCACAATGTGGAAAACTATTTCATTAACAATTTGACAAATAATCGGGCAAAATAATATGAGGAGGAATCAAAAAACAGCTCAAATATCAACAAGCCAAAAAGCTGCCAGATCGTATTAAAAAATAAAAACCGGTGGTTTTTTTCAACTCACATATGATTCATGCTACCGTTGTATAACGGCAGCCAAAGCAGACCTTTTCTGCATGTTTTCGGGAGCAACTAACCAAATAGCTACATATGCAAATTACGATGCCCAATGAAGCCATCCATTTTGTTAGCCGGGGACCACCCAAGGTCGTTGAGAGCTGTATGCTAACTGTATAGCGTCATAATTGTTAATATACTTAACGGAGGGAATCATCATGAGAAAGGGACTACGTGTTGTACTCCTAATGCTCCTCGTCGGAGCACTGGCAGTCTTTGCAGGCGTAGAGAAACAAGCAGCCGCAGCAGGCGGCAAAACCATTACGGTCGGTGTGAATAGCGAAAATCCGCCTTGGATCTTCATGAAAGACGGAAAAATGACCGGTTTTGAAGCAGATCTGCTGGAAGAGTTTGCCAGGCGGGCCGGGTATAAGATTAAATACAAATCCGCACCTTTCGCCACGGTGTTAACCGGGGTGCAGTCCGGTCAGTGGGAAATAGCCATGTCGTCGATCTGGATCAAAGAGGAGAGGGCGAAGGTAATGGATTTCGCCGATCCTTACTACGATTCGGGCATCGGTATGATGACACAAAAAGGCGGAATCACTAATTTGAGCCAGATGAAGGGAAAGACCTTCGGCTCGGATACCGGCTCCGCCAATGAAGCCTGGCTCGTCAACTCTCGGGACAAATATGGTCCATATAAGATAAAGAGTTACGATTATTGGGTCGATGCAGCTCTCGACCTTGAGACCGGCAGAATCGATGGCGTCGTAGTAGACGATCCAATCGCACTTTACTACATTCAGCAGCATCCTGATTCAGAACTTGTCATGAAAATCTATATTCCGGGCTTCAAAGCTGGCCAGGCTCTGGCATTTAAAAAAGGGTCGCCTCTGCGTGAGGAGTTCAACAAAATTCAGAACGAGATGAAAAAGGACGGCACCCTGGCCAAAATCCACCGCAAGTGGTTCGGCGCCGATCCACCCAAAGACAGCTCCGTCATTAATATCGTGCCGCCCTATATGCCGAATCAAAAGCCGAAGATGTAGCGTCATTTTAAAACGAATAGGCTTCCTTGGCGGCTACCCCGGCCGGGGAAGCCTATTTTTCTTTATGGTTTAACCATGGGTCCAGCTGCCGCACCGACAGAAATGGAAAAAAAGTTCATGCGCACGCACCCTGGCTGGTTTTACTGGGTCAGGCAGCCGCTCTTTAGTGCGCTGGCTTTAGTTGTCCTCGTCGCTTACGCGTTTTTGTTGTTGCCTAACAAGGACGCAGCCTCGCCGATTTGGTTCTATTTCAGCATCAGCCTGTTTATCCTTTTAGTGTTGGGATACAGCGGCAATATACTGTCTGACAAGGATAAACCCGAGCTGTTGAAAATGGTGGTGGCCCTGCTGCTGATAGCGGTGCTGTGCTGGCTGTTTTATCGCTATTCAGGTGCGCAGTGGGGCCGGTTGCGCAAGTTTTTCTTTAATTGGAAAAAAATGGAAGGCAACTGGTGGATCCTGCGCGATGGTCTGACCGTTACCCTCTTTCTGGCGTTGATTTCAGCGGTCGGCAGCGTGCTGGTGGGTCTGCTGGTGGCTATTCTGCGCACTTATAGCAGCCGCACCCTGAACCTTTTTCTCAAAGCCTATGTCGACATCTTTCGCTCGATCCCGATGATCGTGATCATGGTCGTCCTGTTTTTTGCGCTGCCCTTTGCGGGCATCTCCCTGGGCTCGATATTGTCAACCGTGGTGGCCCTGTCGCTGGGATACGGCGCCTATACCGCCGAGTCCTTCCGGGCCGGCATCGAGTCCGTGCATTCAGGTCAAATTGAAGCGGCGCGCTCCCTGGGGCTGTCACGCTGGCAAACCATTCGCAAGATAATCCTGCCCCAGGCCATCCCGGTCGTCATCCCGCCGCTGACGGGCAATCTGGTAGCCATGTTAAAGGACACCGCCGTGGCTTCGGTGGTGGCAGCCCCCGAGCTGTTGAAGCGCGCCCGCGAATTGTACACGAGCAAGACCAATCCCACCCCATTGGTGGCGGCGGCGCTGATCTACCTGGCGGTGTTGATTCCCCTGGTGCGCATCGTAAACATGTTGGAAAACAGGCTGAAAAAATAGATAAAATGAATGCAATCAACGATAATGATACAATGATCGAGATCGTCGACCTTCACAAACGTTTCAAGGACTTGCACGTCCTTAAAGGCGTCAGCACCATGGTCACCCGTTCGGAGGTGGTGGCGATCATGGGTCCGTCCGGCGGTGGCAAAAGCACCTTCCTGCGCTGTCTGAACCGCCTGGAAGAACCCAGCTCCGGCCACATCTACATCGAAGGCGTCGACATCATGGCGCCGTATATCGACATCAACAAGGTGCGGACCGAGATCGGCATGGTTTTTCAAAGCTTCAACCTGTTTCCGCATTTAACCTCGCTGGAAAACATCAAACTGGCGCCGATGCACGTGCGCAAGCTGTCCGAGAAGGAGGCCACCGACCGCGGCATGGCCCTGCTAGATAAGGTCGGCTTGATGGAGAAGGCAAATGTCTACCCGGAACAGCTTTCCGGCGGCCAGCAGCAGCGCGTGGCCATCGCCCGCGCCCTGGCAATGCAGCCGCAGATTATGTTTTTCGACGAGCCGACCTCAGCGCTGGACCCGGAAATGATCGGTGAAGTGCTGGATGTCATGCGCACCATGGCCAAAGAGGGGATGACCATGATGGTTGTCAGTCACGAAATGGGCTTCATCCGCGAGGCGGCCGACCGCATACTCTTTCTGGCCGATGGACTGATCGTTGAAGAAGGGCCTCCGGATAAAATTTTCAGCGAATCAGAACATCTGCGGACCCAGGAATTTTTGAGCAAGATTCTGTAAACCCCAGGATAGGTTTCCGATGGCAGAGACAATATCCTCGAATACGGCTTCTTCCCGTTTAGAAGATGTCCGGGCCAAGATCGGTCACGTCCCGCTCATCCGGCGCCACAGCTTCGTTTACAGCTTCCTCACGCTGTTGGTGATATACGGTGCATTTCTGCTGCCGCCCAGCGGCCCGCCGGCGGCTGTCGAGCTGAGCGTGATAATCCTGTTCGGTCTGCTGCTGCTCGTTTGGGCGGTCATTATTTTCACGGATGAGCTCAAACCGGAAATGATGAAAACAGCCACCGCCTTTGCCATCCTGGTCGTAGCGGCCTGGCTCTACTATCGTTACTCAACTGCCCGCTGGGGCGAGATGACCTTTCTATTCTTTAATGTGGACATCATCAAACAAGCCTGGCCCACACTGGTCGAAGGTTTTTGGACTACCCTGCTGCTAGCGATTTCGGCCGCGATCATGAGCACGGTCATCGGGCTTTTGCTGGCGGTGTTTCGTTCATTCAATAACGTGGTGTTGAATATCTTCATCATTGCCTACGTCGATTTTTTCCGGGCCATGCCGATCATAGTGCTGATGATGATGATCTACTATGCCCTGCCCTTTCTGGGCATCCGGCTGAGCGCCATCATGTCCGGCATACTCGCTCTGGGGCTGAACAGTTCGGCCTATGTGAGTGAGATCTTTCGTGCCGGCTTTCTTTCGATAAAAAAAGGGCAGATCGAAGCCGCCCATGCCCTGGGGTTGAACACCATGCAAACCATGCGTCTGGTCCTGCTGCCCCAGGCCTTTCGGGTGGTAATACCGCCCCTGGTGGGCAACTACGTGGCCAGTGCCAAAGACACGGCCCTGGCATCTTCCATTTCGATCATCGAGCTGTTGAAAGCCGGACTGTCGCAGAAGTCACTGCTTGCGAATCCCTCGCCGCTGATCTTCGTAACGGTACTTTACCTGGTGATGTTTGTGCCGCTCACCCGCTTTTCCGGTCTTCTCGAAAAGAAAATGAAAGCCAGCCAGCGTCAGGTCCGTTTGTAGCTTGCCGGTCCCATCGCAATTAAAGCATCGGTTGATTGCTCTTCCCGCGGCGACCTACCCCATATATTATGGCACTTTCTAAAAGTTGATAGCGCCTCTTGGGCACAAACATAAAACAAATAGACTTTAAGTTTCGACGGTATCGTAAAAATGTAGTTCCGGATCAAGCACATCAGTCAATTCAATTTCTGCCGGCAAATCGAGTTGGACTAATGATTTGCACAGTATTGGGGATTCGAATCTCGGGATTGTTAATTTACACTCACAGCAATTTTTTCCATATTGTGGAATGCTATTTCAATAAAAATTTGACAAACCACGCGCTGTAAGAATAATTTGCTTTCACAAAGAATAGACTCAAAAAACAAGAAGAGTGTTTCGTGACCCATACATCAATATTCAACGGCTTATATCCATCTAACATCTATTAAAAATTTGGGAGGATGTTTCAATGACTGAAATCTGGGAAAGAGATGCTGTGACCCCTGACGAATACCATAGCGTGGCCTGCCAACGCGGACGTGAATTTATTATTAGGCTCACCACCGGAGCCGATGTTTTTTTAGCGATTCAAAAATTTGCCATTGATAACGACATCGAATTCGCCAAGATTCACGCTGCATTCATGGGCGGCCTGCAGCCGGCCAAATATCTGGTATGGGCACCGGATACTGAGGATCCCGAGAACTGGCACAAGGAGGCCTGTGCTACCGTGGAGAACCTGAGCATGGTGCTGGCGATGGGTGGCATCATCCATCCCCGCCCGGGCAAGGATGGAAAACCCGAGCCGTTTCCCGCCATCCATTTTGTGGCCGGCGGCGCCTGGGATTGCCCGACTTTTGGCGGACATTTGGAACAGGGCAGCATCGTCAAAGGGGTTTTGGAGTGCTTCATTACAGAGATCAAAGGCATAGAGACATTGGCCCCGGTCGAAAGAGTCTATGTGGACGATGAGTATCCGGAAAACTGGTACAAAGCAATAAAGTAAACATACCCATTGAAACGCCGGTGCGCCGCAAACCTGCAATGAGGTGTGCAGCAGTTTCGGCAGACGTCCCATGGCACCGGCAGGCAACGTTGGATCATTATCGCTAACATGCTGAAGGGCGCCCCAAGATACTGCCGAGGATTATAATGAAATCGACGATAAGGGTGTTTCGAGTTCTTGAAACCCTGTGCGAGGGAAAATCCGCCGGAGTATCTGAACTCAGCGCCCAACTTGATATCAAACCCAGTACCATGCATCGTTTTCTATCCGTACTGACTGAGTTGGGCTACGTTGAAAAGAGTGAAAATACCGGAAAATATTTTGCCACGCTCAAAGTGTTTCAACTGGGTGTGAGCGTCAGAAACAAGCTCAGCCTCATCAGTATTGCCCGCCCATACATGGGGGGACTTTGCGAAGCCATGCAGGAGACCGTGAACATCGCCATTTTCGCTGAAAACAGTGTCGTGGTGATCGATCGGATGCAAAGCCTTGAAACGCACAGAACCAACATTGTGGTGGGGCGTCATCTACCCGCCTATTGTACGGCCCTGGGTAAGATTTTTCTGGCCGACATGTTCGATCAAGAATTGGATCAATATTTGGAAAACGTCGAGTTGAAATCCCTGACCCGCAAAACAATCACCGATCGCGACGATCTGCTGAAAGAATTGAAAAAGATCCGCAGAGACGGCTATGCCATGGACAACTGCGAACTGGATGAGAACGTCCGTTGTATTGCCGGCCCGATTCGGGATGAGTCCGGAAAACTGGTGGCGGCCATCAGTATTTCCGGCCCTATTGCACGTCTGAAGATGGTGAGATTGAAAACCTTTAGAAACACCATTATCGATATCACCCAGGACATTTCACATAAAATGGGCTATCGCAAGGATTTTCCTGCAAATCTGAATCAGAATCAAAGCACCTGCCGTGGACATCTTTTGGATTAGAGAAATTCCTTTGCTGTATTAGTTTTCAATTTGTGGCTCGAAAGGAACAGTTGTTTTAATGAACGCAACCAAAGATCTCAGTCCGCTTTTAAGCCCCAAAACCATAGCGGTCGTCGGCGCATCCGAAAAGTTCGGTGCCGGATCTTTGGTAATCGACAACCTGAAAACCCTCGGTTTTACGGGTGAGATAATCCCAGTTAATCCCGGATACACTGAAGTGCTGGGTCTCAAATGTTATCCGTCCCTGTCGGACGTCCCGACGGATAAGCAGATCGAATGCGTGGCGGTGGTGCTGGGGGCCGGGCAGATTTTACCGGTGCTTAAACAGGCTGCCCAAAAAGGGATTCAAGGCGCCTGGGCATTTGCCAGCGGATTTGCTGAAACCGGGCAGGCCGGTGCGGATTTAGAAGCTGAGTTGAGATCCTTTTGTGATGCAAACGACATCCTGTTTTGCGGACCCAATTGCGTGGGATATGTAAATCTGCACCAGAAGGTCGGGACCTTTAGTGCGCCGGTTTCCCCCACGCTGAAAAGGGGAAATATCGGCGCCGTGGTCCAAAGCGGTTCCGTGGCGCTTGCCCTGGCCAACAGCAATCGGGGGATAGGTTTCTCCACGCTTGTTTCCAGTGGAAACGAAGCGGTACTGGACACTGTTGATTATATCGAACATTTTTTGCAGGATGACAACACCCGCGTGATCATCGCATTTCTGGAAGGTATTCGTCGTCCGGGAGCGTTTCAAAGGGCATGCACCCGGGCGGCCGAAGCCCGCAAACCCATCATTGCCGTAAAAGTGGGCCGCAGCGAAATGGCCCGCAAAACAGTTGTTTCACACACCGGCGCTCTGGCCGGTTCCGATGCGGTCCATGATGCGTTTTTTGAAAAATGCGGCGTGATTCGGGTGGACGATCTGGATCAGCTTATGGAGACCGCCGCGATTTTCTCTTTCCATGCCGATCGATTGCCCAAAGGCAGCCGCGTGGGCATTGTAACTGTATCCGGCGGTGAAATCGGACTCATCGGTGATATATCCCAACCACTATCTTTGACGTTTCCAACCCTTTCCCAGAATGCCAAGAATGCACTCCGGCAAATTCTGCCGCCATACACAGCTATTGCAAACCCGCTGGATGCCTGGGGCAGTGGGGATTTGGAAAAGGTCTACCCGGCCTGTCTGGAAATACTATCCCAAGAATCGTCTATAGATTTGATTGCCGTTTCCCAGGACTCACCCCCGGGGATGGCTGCAAAACAGGTGCAGCAATATACGGCTGTGGCCAAAGCAGCCCTGAGGTGTGCTGAGGGTGAAAAACCGGTGGTGGTGTTTAGTCACCTTTCCGGCGGACTGGATCCCACACTGAAAAAAATTCTGGATGACGGCGGTGTGCCGTTTCTGCAAGGAACCCGCCAGAGTCTTTGTGCCATTGACCATCTGACGACTTATGCACGATTTCAGGAAACTCGATTGGTGACACATACATCAGCGGGGATATCACCGAAAAATCTACAGGCAACTGTTTCGCAACTGAAAAAACACTTCAGGGTGTTGAGTTACTCGGAGGGCAAATCGATTCTTCAAGCTTACGGTATAAACGTTGCCGGTGATGTCATGACGCATACCGCGGACGAAGCTGTCGAGGCCGCCCTCAAGATCGGTTACCCGGTAGTGATGAAAGGCCAGTCACAGGATGTGCCTCATAAAACCGAAGCCGGTCTGGTTCACCTCAACATAAAAGATGAGGCGCAGCTGAGAAGTACATTTGATGCTCTGAGAAAAAATCTTCACGCCCACGATCCAGATGCAACATTAGAAGGGGTGTTGATTCAGGAGATGATTGCGCCTGAAGCGGTGGAGATCATCCTTGGAATCAGTCACGACCTGGCATTTGGTCCGGTCGTTGTTCTGGGCCTGGGTGGTATATTTGTTGAATTGCTCCAGGACTCCGTACTTAAACTGCCGCCGCTGAATCACGACGAAGCCTTTGAAATGATCCAATCCTTGAAAGGAAGGCGTCTTCTCGAAGGCTTCCGGGGAAAACCCCGTGCGGATATCGATGCACTGGCCGACACCATTGTCCAGGTAGCGAGAATGGCCGTGGATCTTAAAGGTGTGTTGACTGTCCTGGATCTGAATCCTCTGATGGTATTGCCCGAGGAACAGGGTGTCGTGGCAGCGGATGTGTTGATGGAATACGCGCCGGTATCGGCGAAGCAGAATAAATAGAATTTCCAAAAGGATTCGAATTGGTTGTTATGCCATCGTTTTAATTTTTCAATTTTCCTGAAAAAATGAACATCGAACATTGAACGTCCAACATCGAATATTGAATGGGAAAAGATGAAAGGAGAAGTCAATGAAAGCTTTGCTTTCCGGCAATGAAGCCATTGCCAGGGGTGCGCACGAGGCCGGCATCGAAGTAGCTGCCGGTTATCCGGGTACACCCAGCTCTGAGATACTAGAAAATGTCGCAAGATATAAGCAAATATATTCGGAATGGTCCGTCAATGAAAAGGTGGCCATGGATACGGCGGCCGGCGCCGCCTATTCCGGTCGGCGGTCGCTGGTTACCACCAAGCAGGTGGGCATGAATGTCCTTTCCGATTCACTTTTTTATACAGCTTATACCGGTCTGGAAGCCGGACTGGTAGTGGTAACTGCAGATGATCCCGGTATGTTCAGCTCTCAAAACGAACAGGACAACCGCCATTATGCCAAACTGGGAAAATTCCCGCTGCTGGAACCGGCCGACAGCCAGGAGTGCAAGGACTTCGTCATAAAGGGCGTTGAAATCAGCGAATCCTTTGATACGCCCGTCGTGATCCGCACGACCATGAGAACTTCCCATTCCAAGTCTGTGGTGGAACTGGGCGACGATCCTGCATCCTTTGGGGACGTCGGACCGTTTACCCGCAACATGCAGAAATACAACTGCATGTGCCTGTGGTCCAAACTGCGGCATCCCGTGCTGGAACAGCGGCTGATAGATCTGGCGCATTTCGCCGAAACTTTTCCCTGGACCCGCATTGAATGGGGCGACAGGCAAATCGGCATCATTGCCGGCGGGGTGGTCTATGAGTACGCCCGGCAGGTATTTCCCGATGCGTCGTTTCTAAAACTCGGCCTGACCTATCCCCTGCCGAAATCGATGATTCGCGAGTTTGCCGATGGTGTCGACAGGGTCATCGTCATCGAGGAACTGGACCCGTTCCTCGAAGAGCAGATTCGGGCCCTGGGCATCGATGCCACCGGAAAGGACATTTTTCCGCCCTGCGATGAGCTTTTGCCCCAAACCATACAGGCACTGGCGCAAAAACACGGTTTGCTGCCGGCAACGGACAACAAGCCCGCACCGGCGCCCGAATTAAAAGATCTGCCCGGCCGCAGCCCGGTGCTCTGCGCCGGCTGTCCCCATCGCAGCACCTTTTATCTGCTGAACAAAATGAAGTTGCCGGTGGCCGGTGACATCGGCTGCTACAACCTCGGTACCCTGCCGCCGTTCAACGCCCAGCATACAATGGGTTCCATGGGGGCCAGTATCGGTGTGCTGCACGGTATGGGCAAATCCAATTTACCGGAGCCGGCCGTGTGTACCATCGGAGACGGTACATTTTTCCATGCCGGCATACCACCGCTGTTAAACATGGTACATAACCACGGCAAGGGAACCGTGATTATCATGGACAATGCGACCACGGCCATGACCGGCCACCAGGACCATCCGGGCAACGACTACACCCTGATGGGGGAATCCACCCAGCGTGTGGATATCGAAAATCTGGTTCGGGCAATCGGTGTTCAAAAAGTCATGAGCGTGGACGCCTTTGATGTGAAAGCGATGGGCAAGGCTTTAAAAGAATGTACGAATTTCGACGGCACCGCGGTGCTCATTGCCAAAGGCCCCTGTATCTTTGTATCCCGCAATCCCCAGCCGGCCTATTTAGTGGATGTTGACATGTGCATCGCTTGCGGCACATGTGCTAAAACCGGCTGTCCCGGGTGCATTAAAATTGAGGAAGTCAATCCTAAAACCAATAAGAAAAAAGCCGGCATCGATCCGGTACTCTGCATCGGCTGCGATATCTGCCGGCAGGTGTGCCCCACCGGTGCCATAAAAAAACCGGAAAAATGAAAAAGCATGAGGTAAACAATATGCCGGATAACTCTTACAAGTTTCTGATTGCCGGAGTTGGTGGTCAGGGGACAGTCCTGGCCAGCGATATCCTGGCCGAAGTCGGTATTCGATCGGGTTACGATACCAAGAAATCGGACATCCTGGGGTTGGCGGTGCGTGGCGGCAGCGTGGTGAGCCATGTTCAGTGGGCAAGCAAAGTCCATGCACCGGTGCTGGATGAGCGCGATGTGGATTATCTCATCGGCTTTGAATGGCTGGAAACTCTGAGACGGATCGCTTATGTCAAACCGGATGGATACATCCTGGCCAACGACTGTCGGATTGATCCCATGACGGTCACCTCCGGCCAGGCCGAGTATCCAAGCAAAGAGGCGATACTGTCGCATTTGAAGCGGGCTGCCATGACAGTTGAAACTGTGAGCGGCACCCAAACGGCCCTTGATCTGGGCAATGTCATGTGCTTCAACATCGTGGTATTAGGGGCGCTTTCCCGAATAATGGGCAGCAAGCCCGACATCTGGCGCGACGTCGTCAAAGACCGCGTGCCGGCCAAGGTCATGGATATCAATTTGAAGGCTTTTGACAGAGGACGGGATCTGGTATCGTGAGAGGAATAGATCCAGAAGAATATTAGAGAATCAGGATTTCGGTGACGAAAGTGAGAACCTGGTTCTCTCCTGAAACGATTGCACCCAACATTATTATTTTTTAGCGAGAGGTAATTATGAAACCGGAGACACCCATTTATTTTACTCGCGGAAACCCGGCCACCGATGCACTGCCCATTGACGACTTCAGGGTCTGCGCCGACGCCATTTTCAAAGAGCAAGGCCATGTATTGTTCCAATACGGCCATTACTCGGGCTATGGACCGTTGCGCCAGTGGATCGCCGACTGGTTCAAGGTAAAATACGAGCAGGTGTTGCTGGGCAACAGCTCCATGGAATTTTTCACATTTGCCGCCGGAGTATTTTTGGAAAAAGGCTACACCGTATTTCTGGAGAATCCCAGTTATGACCGCGCCATTACCGCCATGAAACGTGCGGGTGCCGATGTGGTGGGCATCCCTCTGGAGCCTGACGGTGTGGACCTGGCAGCCTTTGCAGAGGCGCTAAAAGATAAACCGCCCAAGTTATTCTATATTGTCCCGGAGTTTCAGAACCCTTCGGGTGTGACCACCAGTGTCGAAAAAAGAAAACAAATCGCTGAATTTGCCAAAGCGTACGGTTTTTTAATCCTTGAAGATGCGCCGTATCGCTTTTTAAGGTATCGCGGAGAAAGCCTCCCGACCTTCAGGGAACTGGCGCCGGAACATACGCTTCATATTTCCTCCTTCAGCAAGATCATGAGCCCGGGTGTTCGGGTGGGCTTATTAATCGGTCCCCGGGATATTATGCCCAAACTGCATAAGTGGAGCGAGAATACCTACATCCATCCGGCGCTCGTGACGGAAGGCATCGTTTATGAATACTGCCGCAGAGGTCTGCTGGAGCCCAACATCGAAAAACTAAAGGCCCTTTATCATCCGCGGATGGACTGCATGCTCCAAATGCTGGACCTGCATATGCCGGATGCGCAATACATCAAACCGGACGGCGGTTTTTTTCTATCCATTACCCTCCCGGAAACTGTGGACGGGCGTGACATGCAAAACAACGCCGAACAATTCGGCATTGTGCTCTCCGACGGCAGCGGTTTCTTTACCGACGGCAAGGGAGACAATTTCGTTCGTTTGCCGTTTTGCGGTATCACCGAAGAGGAGATCGAAATCGGAATTCAGCGCCTGGCAGATGCCATCGCGCATCATACAAAGTAAACTGAAAAGCCTGTGAACGCTTTCACAGAAAGGGACTTAGCCCATGAAAATCCTGGTGATCAACCCGAACACCTCACAGAGCATGACCGATCATATTCGCGAGGCCCTGGAGTCGGTTAAAAGATCGGACACGGAATTGACCGTGACATGCCCCTCCAAAGGCCCGGATACCATTGAATCGGCATATGATGAAGCCTATGCAATTCCCCCGACCCTGGAACTGGTCAAAAAGGCCAATCAAGAGGGATACGATGCGGTGGTACTGGCCTGTTTTTCCGATCCCGGTCTCGAAGCGGCCAAGGAAATTTCCACCATTCCGGTCGTGGGGATCGAAGAAGCCACCCTCCACATGGCCGCCATGCTCGGGGCAAAGTTTTCTATCATGACGCCGCGCAAACAGCGCATTGCCTCCAAGTGCGAGCATGTGCACTTGCGGGGGCTATCCCATTTTCTAGCCTCGGTGCGCAGTCTGGACCTCTCCGTGGCGGAAACCGATGCCGATCCCGCCAAGACCAAACAGCGGTTGATGGAAGTGGCCAAGACTGCGGTGGAAATCGATGGTGCCGAAGTCATCATCATGGGGTGCGCCGGCATGGCGGGGTATGCCGAGGAAATAGAACAAACCCTGAACATCAAGGTATTGGACCCTGCAGCAGTTGCCTTAAAAACGGCCGAAGCAATGACAGACCTGGGGCTGTCGCATAGCAAGGTCGGTTTGTTTGCAGTACCGCCGGAAAAGGAGTTCCGATAATGAAATTTACTTCCCAAATCACTTTTCTTTACTTTAAAGATCTGAAAGAACCGGCTCTGTTTTTTGAAGAAACTTTAGGGCTCGAGAAGGTCGACGACCAGGGCTTCGCAAAGATTTACCGAATTTCGGGCGGCGCTTTTCTCGGCATCGTGGATGCCTCACAGGGATATTGTAAGGCTGCCAGTGAGCAGAACACCCTGATAACCCTGGTCACCGAAGACGTTGATCAATGGTATGCACACCTGAAATCCCGTGGGATCCGGATCGATACACCGCCTAAAATTCATGCAAAAGCCAACGTGGAAGGCTTTTTCTTCCAGGGTCCCGGCGGATATGCTTTTGAGGTTCAGCGGTTTATCAATCCGGACGTTTCAAAATATTTCTAATAACCCTTAGACCTCGTAATTTATTTCGGGATAATGGCTATTAACGGTCAATAATAGGCAGATTGCACGAGAATTGGACATAATGATGCTGGATGCTGGTCACTCGCTGCTGGCAAAAGCAATCGCTTCGCTCAACCATTTAAGATAATTTGATATAATTCCTTGTTCCAGCCAGTAACCAGTAACCAGTAACGAGTATCTTGATGTTACACTAGCGACATGTCTATGTCCCAAAACAACAGTGTATTTTTTAACGAAATATCGAGGTCTGTAATACCGAAGGATGTTTTATCATGTTTGATACTGTAATTATAAATGGAAAAATCATCGACGGCACCGGCAATCCCTGGATTGCAGCAGATGTGGGGATTGCGGAAGGTAAAATTACCAAAGTCGGTCCGATCGGAAAGACTGAAGCGCAGCAGATCATCAATGCCCGGGGTAGATTTGTCTGCCCGGGTTTCGTGGACGGGCACAGTCATTCGGAACTTTTCATACTGGCGGAGCCCGAAGCCCGGCAGAAAGTGATGCAGGGGATCACAACCGAGAATCTGGGAATGGACGGCATGAGTGTGGCGCCGATTCTGGAAAATGATATTCCAGGTTGGAGAAGACATCTGGCAGGCCTGGCGGGAGACCCGGAAGTGGAATGGAACTGGGGCAGCTTTGCGGACTATCTCGATGCCGTGGACGCCCGCAAGGTAGCTATCAATATATGCTCCTACGTGGGTTTGGGCACGATTCGCCTGATGGTGATGGGGATGGATGGAAGGGCGGCCGAAGCCGATGAAATCGAAGAAATGAAAAAAATAGCCGCAGCAGCCATGGAGCAGGGAGCGCGCGGAATCTCCGCCGGATTGATCTATCCGCCCAGCCAGTACCAGAGTCTTTCCGAAATTGTGGAAATTGCCAAAGTCGTGCGCAAACACGACGGCATATTCGACGTGCATATGCGCAGCGAATCCGACGGCATTGCGGAGGCTATCGAAGAAGTTCTGGAAATCGGGCGGCAATCAGATATCCCCGTATTGATCACCCACTTTAAAATCAGGGGCAAAAACAATTGGGGCAGAGCCGCCGAACTTTTGCAGCTTCTGGAGAAAGCGCGGCATGAAGGTGTGGACGTAACCGTGGCCCAGTATCCTTATACGGCCGGCAGCACCGTTTTGCATGCCGTCATCCCGCCTTGGTACCACACCAAAGGACCGGAACATCTGGTTCAAACCCTGCGTGAAAATCGAGACGCCGTCAAAAAGGACATCCGGGAGCGAATGGATTGGGAAAATTTCGCGGCCATCGTGGGGTGGGAGAATATCAAGGTGTCATCGGTGGTCAGCGAGGAAAATTTACCGTTTGAAGGCAAGAGCATCGCCGAAATAGCCGCTTTGCGCGGCAATGACGATCCGGCGGATGCCGCTCTTGATCTGCTGGTGGAAGAGAACCTGGCCGTGGGTATGATCAATTTCGGTTTGAGTGAACCGGATGTTGTGGAAATCATGCGATCGCCCACCGTCAGTTTTATTACTGACGGGCTTTTGGGCGGTAAAATGCCCCATCCCCGCACGTATGGGACCTTTCCGCGAATACTGGGCCGGTATGTTCGCGAGCAGCAGGTGATGTCCTGGGAGGATGCGGTGCGGAAAATGACGTCGCTGCCGGCCCAGAAACTGAGATTGAAAACCAAGGGAATTCTCGCCGAGCATTATGATGCCGATGTGGTGGTATTTGATCCTGAAACGATAGTGGATCGATCAACCTACGAAGATCCCCGGCAATATCCTTCTGGCATCGATTGTGTTCTGGTCAACGGCTGTGTGGTGGTGGAAAACGGAAAACATTCCGGCGAGCGTCCCGGCAGAACCATACGGTCACGTTAACAAAGGGTGCCAATAACGATCGGACGCATCGCCAGACGATCATCAAATACAACGTAAAGAATCCAGGCCCGGAGAACCAGGTTTTCTATGTTTGAATAATTGCCTTAAAGGGCAAAAGGCACTGAAACACCATCGCGACCGGCCAGGCAGTTGGTCGAATTTAACAGGAGCGCGGTGATGACCGTCGCGCCGGGAAGGTGAAGGAAAGATCATGAGAGTAAAGATCAGTTTTGTTGATGAGGGAGTGAGCTGCCAGGCCGATTTCTGGCCGGATAAAGCACCCAAGACCTGCCAGATGCTCTGGGGAGCACTGGGCGAGAGCCCCTTTGAGGGGATGTGTATTCACGCAATGTTTACCGGTCGGGAACTGTCATTTCCGGTAGAACACACACGGCTGGACCCGCAAATATCTCTGAATCTGCCACTCGAAAACCAGATCGTCTTCCCCATACCCGGCGATCTGGTCTGGAACGCCTATCACCCATACCAGTGGCAAGGGGTGCCCAATCCCGTCTACGACTTCGGCATCTTCTACGGCCGTGATGCGAGGTTGCTCTTGCCGGTCGGATGGCGTCCCAGTACCCTTTTCGGGCATATCGAGGAGAATCTGGAAGAGTTTGCAGCAGTGGCAGCCCGCTGCCAGAGCGAGGGCAGAAAAAAACTTAAAGTGGAGCAGGTGGTCTGACGCCTATTCTCGCCTGAATTTACCAGCTGCATTGATGATGGGCGGAGCATTTCCCGCCGGAAGGAGAAAGAGTATGTTACTACCCGAAGGCCGTAGCTACGAGCTTAGTGCCGATCTTTTAAAAGGTGCCATCGATATCCATGTACACGCAGGACCCCACCTGCCCAGCTCGCCTAGGCGGGTGGATCCCTTTGAAGCCGCCATTCAGGCCCGCGATGCCGGAATGCGGGCCATTGTTTATATGGACGTATTTAACTGGTCCAACGGAACCGCCTGGCTGGTCAACCGCATGGTCGAAGGCATTGACGTCTTTGGTGGAATCATTTTAAACACAGTTTTCGGGGGTATGAATCCCCGGGCCGTGATGACGTCCCTCTACTATGGCGCCGGAGCGAAGTTCGTGAGCTTTGGAGCCCATTCAACCTACTACCAGGCCAGCCGGGAAGGTCATCTGGTGGACGGTAAATTCAAATCCCTGGCTGATATATACCCCAAGTTCAAAGAGCAGGAATTGTCCCGCTGCATCCGCATCCCCGAGGGGCAGCCCTCCAAGGAGTTGGATGAGATATTGGGTATGATCGCAGACCATCCCCACGTGTTTTTAAACACCGGTCATGTTTCGAATGAGGAAGCTTTTCGGCTCATAAAACTCAGTCAGAAATACGGCATCCAAAAAGTGCTGGTGGCCAGCACCGTTACCAAGAATCTATCGGTGGACCAGCAGAAGCAAGTGACGGAAAGCGGTGCTTTTCTGGAGCAAACCCTGGCTGCATTCACCCACACAACGCCAATTCCCAAAACCCACTATTACGTTGAAAGGGAATACATCAGTATCGACGAGGGTATGGAAGGCGAACCCCACGGGGGCGTAAAACAGGTTGCCGAGGAGATTCTCGAGGTAGGGGTTGAAAATTTCATTTTGAGCACGGACTTCGGCGTCTACACCCTGCCTGCACCGGTGGAAGGTTTCAGGGAATTCATCGCCTGTATGCTGGATCTGGGCGTACCGGCCGATGACCTACGCACGATGACGGCCCGCAATCCGGCCAGGCTTTTGGGTATCGAGACTCCCTCTGATTGAGGGTTCGCGAAAAAATTAATTTACATTTTAGGAGTTCGAGGCGCCCGCGTGGCAAGGCGCGAGGAGGGCGAATAGCAAGCTATTTAACCGACGAGCAACGCAGCCAGGCGGGATGGATCGGCTCACTAAAATGTGCAGTTATTTTTGAGCGAGCCCTAAGTCGTATAAACGCTCTGAATAGAAGGAGCGAGGCAGGAGTGCCGAATCAATCGGCCACAATCATTAACAATTAATAAAAAGAGGAGGTCCATATGAAACGGTTTAGAACGATTTTATTGTCGATTACTCTGGTGGTGGCAATAGCCATGATCGCAGGCCTGGTGCAAGCCAAGTCACTGGATCAGATACTCAAAGCCGGTGAGATCCGGGTAGGTATCAATCCGACGCTGCCGCCCTTGGGTGTGTTCAACGCCAAAAACGAAATTGACGGTTTTGACCGTGATGTAGCCCAAGCCATCGCCGACGCCCTGGGAGTCAAACTCAAAATAGTGAAGGTCGGATCGCCGGATCGTATCCCTTTCGTGGCCTCTGACAAGATCGACTTCGTGATGGGCGCTATGACGCGCAATCCTAAACGGGCCAAGATCATTGACTTTACGCTTCCGGTGCACACCGAGGTCTTCGGCGTTTTAACCACCGACAAGAACAAAAGAGGCCACTGGAAAGAATACAACGATTCCGGCATCACCCTGGTCCAGGTGCGCGGTACCACGCCGGTGCCCTTCATCAAAAAGAATCTGCCCAAGGCCAAGGTTCTTTTGCTGGACAACTACCCCGACGTGATCCGGGCCATCGCCCAGGGCCGCGGCCAGGCCATGCTGGACGTGGTGGACTTTATGTGGGGCCACACGGCGACCCACAAGAACGTGAATTGGGAAGTCGTGAAAACACCGGTAACCGTGTACTTCTGTAGCCTGGGAGTTGCCAAGGGCAATTACTCCCTGCGCGACTGGCTGAATGTTCAACTGTTCGAACTGCACAGAAACGGCGTGATCGACGAGTACTGGGAAAAATGGTTCGGTGGCCCCATGGTCTTCAAAGTCCCGGCAAGCGCCTGGTTTTAACACAGAGAAGTAGAATCTGAAGGGGGCCCCAAGGCCCCCGCTTCCAAAACGGTGTGCAAGGAAACCTTTTATGAACTACACCATTCACTTCTCACAGGTAGTGGAGTACATTCCCTACCTGATCGGCGGGGCCTGGATCAGCCTGCAGGTGGCTTTTTTAGCCTTTTGCGGGGGAATGGTCATCGGGCTGTTCGGCGCCATGGCCAAGACTTTTGGCGGTGCAATTATCCATCGGGTGGTGGATGCCTACGTCTCCTTTATCACCAACACACCCCAGCTGGTACAGATTTACTTCTTGTATTTCGCCCTGCCCGAGGCCGGCATCGTGCTGGATTCGTATGAGGCTGTGCTTCTGGGCATGACCTTAAACGCAGGCGGTTATCTGACCGAAATTCAAAGAGCCGGCTTTCTTTCGGTCAGACAATCCGAAATGGAAGCGGCCGAAACCCTGGGTATGAACCTGTTACAGCAGGTACGCTACGTGATCATGCCTCACATCATGAAAGTATTGTTTCCGCCGCTCAGCAACCTTTACATATTGATGACTCTCGGCACTTCCATGGCGGCCATCTTCGGACTGGAAGAACTGACCGGCCGGGCTTTAAATATTAACGCAGAAACATTCAGAAGCATCGAGGTCTTTTCCCTGACCGCGGTTTTGTATTTCTTGGTGACCGTTGCAGCCAGCCTGACGCTTCTGTTCATTGGACGGGTGTTATTCCGGGTGAAAGGCAAGGTGTTCTGATGTGGGACCGGGTTGTTGAAGAATTGCCCAGATTTTTCACTTACTATAACGTGGTATTTTTCCTAAAAGCCATGTTTACCACCTTTCTTTTGTCCCTGATCGGTTGCGTGCTCGGTTCGATTCTGGGGGGCATGCTGGCCGTTATCAAAATCACCAAAAGCAAGCTCTTGTGGCCCTTTCGGGCAATAGCTCTTGTTTACGTGGAGTTTTTCAGGCGCATCCCATTTTTGGTTACATTGCTGCTGATCTTCTTCTTTTTCCAGGCTTTCGGGCTGGAGGTGAGTGTTTTTACTGTGGCCCTGGTCTCTGTGTGGATCATTGCCACCGCTTTTATCACCGAAATCGTTCGCTCGGGCCTGGAAGCGGTCGCGACCACCCAGTGGGAAGCGGCCGAAGTGATGAATTTCAACCTTCTGCAAACCCTGGGTATGGTTATCTTGCCCCAGGCCTGGAAGGTGATCTTGCCGCCGGCTTTTTCCTTTTTCGTACTTTTTATTAAAGACACCGCCCTGGCCAGCCAGATCGGGGTGGTGGAGTTGACTTACTCGGCCAAGGTACTCAACAACAAAGGTTTTTCTGCCGCACTGTCTTTCGGGGTGGTGCTTTTACTCTATTATATTTTATCCTATCCCCTGGCCAAGTTCGGGGCCTGGATGGAGAGAAAACTTGAAATATCTAAGTATCGATCAATGTGACGCTTACTATGGTAAACTAAAGGTGTTGGACTGCGTCAGCCTGGACGTTGAAAAAGGCGACGTGGTCTCACTGATCGGGCCCTCGGGTTCGGGAAAGAGCACCCTGCTCAGGGTCCTGGTCGGTCTCAATAAACCTGTGGCGGGGCGTATACTGCTCGAAGGTGAAGAGATCGACTACCATAACAAGCGCTCGCTGAAAAGAGCCCGAGACCGCTTTGCTATCGTCTTCCAGCAGTACAACCTTTTCCAGAACATGACCACCCTGAAAAACGTCACCATCGCGCCGGTCAAGATCCAGGGCCGCCCCAAAAAGGAGGTGGAGGCCGAAGCGGTGGAGATTCTCGAAAAGGTAGGGCTGGGAGAAAAGCTCAAATCATACCCCGATGAACTATCCGGAGGGCAGCAGCAGCGGGTGGCCATTGCCCGGGCTCTTGCCTTGAAGCCTGAAATACTGCTCCTGGACGAAGTGACCTCGGCCTTGGATCCGGAGTTGATTAACGAGGTTTTGGATACCATCCGTCTTTTGGCACAAGAAAAACGCACCATGATTATCGTCTCACACGAGATGGGCTTCGTGCGCGAAGTCTCCAGTATGATTGCCTTCATGGACGCCGGATGTATTCTCGAGATAGGCAAGCCCCGGGTGATCATGGAAAATCCCAGCACCGACCGGGCCCGGGAGTTCATGGCCAAAATTTTGCGCCATTGAGAACACCGTGGTGAAATAATTTGTAAATTCAGTGACGATCTTCTTTAATGAAACCAAAGGAAGCAAAATTTTAAAGTGACTAAATAAAGTATGGGAGGGTCTGTCAGCGTGAACGAGAGTGATCCGGCCTTTTCTTGCGATGAGATCGTAAAAGCAAAAAGACGAATCGCGCCTCATGTCTATCGCACCTCCCTGCTGTTTTCCCCCGGCTTGAGCAGGAAAATCGGCTGCGAGATCTACCTGAAAATGGAGTGCTGGCAGGTTTGCGGCTGCTTCAAGGTCCGCGGGGCGATCAATATGATTGCTGCGCTGTCTGAGGAGGAACGAAATAGCGGATTGGTAACCTGCTCCAGCGGAAACCACGGCGCCGCCGTTGCGTTTGCCGCCAGCCGCTTTGGCCTAGTCGGCACGAAGGTATTCGTCCCGGAGAATGCCGAGCGGGCGAAAACAAGTAAAATTGAAATGTATGGGGCACAGGTGGTGCATCACGGGAAGGATTTTTTGGAAGCCTTCGATCATGCTGTCGGGTATACATGCGACAGCGGACGCGTATTCGTGCACTCTCACGGCCATCCTATGGTCATTGCCGGCCAGGGTACTATCGGCCTGGAGATCCTTGAGGATCTGCCGGAGGTCGAGGCCGTCGTTGTCCCCGTCGGTGGCGGCGGACTTCTTTCCGGGATCGTAACTGCGGTGAAAAGCGCCAACGATCGCATCGGCGTTTTCGGTGTGGAATCCGCTGCAGCACCTGGGGCTCATATGTCCTTTCGCGATGGGTATTGCCACGAACGGATATCCATTAAGTCTTCGATAGCAGATGGGTTGATGGGAACGCTGACCCCGTTGACGTTTGCCTTGACCTACAAACGCGTCGAAGAGATCGCCGTGGTCGCGGATGAGCAGATCGTGGGCGCCATGCGCATGCTGCAGGAACAGGAGCAGCTGATTGTTGAAGGTTCGGCCGCCGTGGGGTTGGCGGCCATCCTCGAACACAAACTAGATGTTCGCCATCGCAAAGTTGTCCTGGTTCTTACCGGACGCAATATCAGCTGGGAGCGTTACCGCACGCTGCTCGACAGTCCCGGTTCTCGGTAATGAAGCGCAGTGCAATGAGACTTCATCGAAATCTTTCACCATCAGGAACACTCTAGCAGAAATGGACCGGCAAACCAGCCATGCCGACGGCGAAATCCAGACCGTTCTGGGCCCGGTTCCGGCCAGGGAACTGGGCCCTTTTCTGGTTCACGAACACTTGCTGGTGGACCTGACGCCCAAAAACGCCTTTCCTTCCGACACACCCCGCGTGGAGATAACGCTGGAAAACATCTGGGATATCCGCTACCAGTGGTGCGGTCATTACGGCAACCAGATACTGGATGATCCCGCACTAATGGCCGCTGAGCTGAAAAACCTAAAACAAGACGGGGGCAACTGCCTGGTGGAGCAGACCTCCAGGGGTTTGCAGCCTGACCCGCTGGGACTGGCAAAAATCAGCCGCGAAAGCAACGTATCCGTGGTGGCCGGCACCGGATTTTACACCGTCGAGTTCGCAGGTGAGCTTTTGGCCGCCCTGAACCAAGAGCAGATCGGCCAGCGATTATTCTCCGACCTGTGTCAGGGCATCGGTGACACCGAAATTCGGGCGGGGTTTATCGGCGAGATGGGGCTCTCAACACCGCCGCACCCCGATGAAATCAAAGCCCTCAAAGCCGCAGCCCAAACCCAGAACCAGATAGGCGCCGGAATTTGCATCCATCCGCCGCGGGATCCTGAGGCCCCCCGCCGGATGGTGGCGCTGATCCAGGACAACGGCGGGCAGGTAGAAAAAACCGCCATCGCGCACCTGGAAAGGACCCTGCCCAGCATTGGGGACTATCTGGCACTGGCCCAGACGGGCTGTTTTCTGGAACTGGACTTTTTCGGCCTGGAGTCGGGATTTTATCCTTTTGCCCTGATTGACCTGCCCAATGACGCCGGACGCTTGGCCATCATCCGGGCGCTCATCGATCAGGGCCATTTGGGACAGATACTCGTTTCCCAGGACATTTGCCACCTGGCCCGGCTTCGGCGCTACGGCGGCGAGGGCTACGGCCACATATTCCGAAACGTCGTGCCTATGATGCAAGCCAGAGGCTTCCGGCAGGAAGAAATAGATTCCATCCTGATCGAAAATCCTCGGCGGTTTTTGATTATGGGCTGAACTTAAAGTTAAGACTGAAGTTAATAGTTATTTCCTATTAAATCTCACGCAAAGCAGCTAAGACGCCAAGTTAATAAAAAACTGGAATTATTTAAAATATTCTTTGCGGCTTTGCGGCTTTGCGTGAAAACCAATCATTGTTAATCAATTAAACTAAATCTTGTACCAAACGGAGCGATATATTGAAAAATGCTATAATCGGCATGCAATTAGGAGCTAGGAAAATGGATAAACAAAAAATCGATATCCTCATCAAAGACGGTGTAGTGGTAACCGGCAACGGAATGAGAAAGCAGGATGTGCTGATCAAAGACGGACGCATCCATGAGGTTAGCGCCGATTGCGGCCAAGTGGAAGCCAGGGAAGAAATCAATGCCGGCGGCAAGTTCGTTTTGCCGGGGATCATCGAAGCCCATTTTCACCCCGTATACGCCGACCGCATCGATACACTGTCCAAAGCCGCGGCCACCGGGGGCATTACCACCCTGATTCCCTACGTGGGAGCGGTCAAAGCCTGGGGACAGGGTGGCGATCTGGTGGAGTCGGTGAAGGCTTTCATGGAAGAAGGTGAGTCGACTTCCATTTTGGATTTCGGAATTCATTGCACCTTTACCCAAAAAGATATGGCCGGTGTCGACAAAAACATCCCCACGCTGATCGATATGGGCATCGTGTCCTTCAAAGGATTTACGGCCTATAAGAAGCGAGGGATGAAGCTGGAGGATGAAGAACTTCTGAAGATCATGGCCTTGATCGCAGAAAACAACGGGCTATTCGCCACCCATTCCGAAAACGGTCCGGTGCTGGATTACCTCGAAGATGCGGCCATTGTCCGGGGAGATGTCAAGCCGGAGCATTTTCCGCCGACGCATCCCGGAATTGCCGAAGCGGAGGCCGTCTTTCGTGTTCTGTCCCTGGCACAGGTTACCGGGTGTCCCATGTACCTGCCCCATTTAAGTGCCCATGAAAGCCTGGAGGTCGTGAAACTGTTTAAGCAGTGGAATCGCCAAATCGTATATACTGAAACCTGTCCCCATTATCTTATCTTCACCGATGGTGAGTTGAAAAACCGGGGCGCGTTGGCTAAAATGTCCCCGCCGTTGAGAAAAGAACGGGACATGAACGCCATGTGGCACGCTGTCGAAGCGGGACTGATCGACGTAATCGGTTCGGATGCCGCCGGTCATGCCATCGCTGCCAACGAGCCTTTGTTCGACGACATCTTCTCGGCTCCCCACGGCATCCCGGGTTTGGATACAATGTTTACCGTCACCTATGATGCCGGCGTGAATACCGGTAGAATCTCCCTTCCGCACCTGGTAAAAATGACCAGTGAAAATCCGGCCAAGATCTTCGGTCTTTATCCGCGCAAGGGAACCCTGACAAAAGGCGCCGACGCGGATGTGGTGATTTTCGATCCGGCCCAGGCCCACAAAATACCGAATAAAAACACCTATACGAATGTGGATTACAGTATGTATGAGGGACGTCAATGCTTAGGAGCTCCGGTAATGGCAATGCAGCGTGGTCGGGTAGTAATGGACCATGGTGAAATCAAAGCCGATCATGGACAGGGCCGCTTTTTGGTCGGAAAATTGGACCTGAGGCGCTGATAGATCATGGGAATCACCGCATCCGAACTTAGAATCGACAGCCGAAGGATGAAAAGGGACTTTGAGGAGTTGTCCCGCATCGGCGCCACGGACAACGGCGGCATCCATCGGCCGGCTTTCAGCGAAGCCCATCTGAAAGCCCGCGATTGGTTTGTTCAACGGGCTGTCCGAATGGGGATCAAGAGTCATGTGGATGGTGCGGGGAACCATCAGGCTATACTGTCATGCGGAAAAAATGATGCAGCTATGCTGATGTTGGGCTCCCATCTCGATTCGGTGCCTTTTGGCGGACGCTTTGACGGAGCCCTGGGAGTGGTGGCGGCACTGGAAATCCTGGATACGGTAAAGGAGCATGGCGTTTCACTGAATCTTCATCTTTGCGCCGTAGATTTTACCGATGAGGAAGGCGCATTTGTGGGGTTGATGGGGAGCCGGGCGCTTTCGGGCCGGCTACCCCGGCAGGAGGTGGATCTTGCCTTCGGCAGCAGCGATGAATTTCATCAAGCGCTTGCGCGTGCCGGTATCAATCGTGAATCCATATTATCGGCAGCCGCAGCTCCCGGCACCATCGCCGGATATTTGGAACTGCACGTGGAACAGGGAACGCGTCTCAAAGATGCCGGAGCAGATATTGGTGTGGTAACCGGCATCGTGGGCATTCGATGTTTTCAATTTAACTTCAATGGACGCGCGGACCATGCCGGTACAACGCCCATGGACCGCCGTCGAGATGCCGGATTAGGAGCGTGCTCAATGGTGCTAAAAGCCAGGGAACGGTTTATGCTTAATTTTCCCGGATATGTGGTCACCGTGGGCAACATAGACTTTACTCCCGGTGCATTCAACGTGGTTCCCCAAACCGCATCCGTAACTCTGGAATTTCGTGCGGACGACATCCAAACCCTGGATGCGATGGAAACTGCCGTTTACGAAGAAGCCGAAAAAGCCGCCAACGGTTTTGGACTGGATCTGACGATTGAAAAACTGGAGCGAACCGTGCCCGTGCACCTGGATGACCGCACGCAAAAATCCTTATCTTCAGCCGCAGAACAAATGGGACTGTCCAATATCTATTTGCCCTCGGGCGCCGGACACGATACCCAGGCCATGGCTCTGATTTGCCCGGCGGGAATGATTTTTGTGCCGTCGGAAAACGGCGCCAGCCACTCCTGCCGGGAATATACACATTGGCAGGATTGCGTGAATGGGGCCAACGTGCTCCTGCAGGCAGCGCTTTCACTGGCCGGAGCCCGAATGCTCACCTAACTGCCGGAACGTATTGAACCTGATATTTCAGAGATACGTTCACCAATCTGATGTGTTACATGACCTGCCTCTTGACTATCTGTTTGGCAACTACTTCGACCTAAATCAAGAGAACCGGTAACAGAAGCATAATCACCGAATATATTGTACTTTTTAGATTGGTGATTAAAATAGGTAAAATACCGTGCTTTTTTAAAAGTCGCAGGGAATATGTCCAACGAAAATGCGTGAATGTAGGGAGGCTACATGAAGATACTTATATGGCCGGTAATCTTGTTACTGTTTACAGGCATAGCCGGTCACCTTTCTGCCGAAACAGAGCAAGATCTTACACTGACAGCCGCAGAAGGCTATCATCAATTTCCATTTTTCGACACCCGAACCCCTGTCTGGTCATACAATGATAAAATACCCGGGCCGGTGATCCGGGCGACAGAGGGCACGACCCTTGAAATAGATTTTGTGAACAATCTTAAAGAAGCTTCAAGTATCCATTGGCATGGCTTGCGAATCGATAACGCCATGGATGGTGTGCCGGGGGTTACCCAGGAACCTGTCGGACCCGGGCAGCGTTTCCGCTATCGCTTAAGTCTTCAAGAGGCGGGAACGTTCTGGTACCATCCCCATTTAAACAGCAGCGAACAATTAGAGAGGGGGCTGAAAGGCGCTTTGATTGTCGAGCCATTAAAAAAACTTCCGTGGTCCCAGGATATAATCTGGGTGGTTGATGATTGGCTGCTTCAAAAAAATGGTACTATTTTCCCTCGCTTCAATACCGGCCATGATCTCATGCACGATGGCAGGTGGGGTAATGTGATTACCATAAATGGCAAACACAATCCGGAGTTTTGGATCACCCCGGGGGAACGCATCCGAGTTCGTTTGATTAATGCTGCAAACGCGCGGGTATTATCCCTCAACTTCCCGGGATTGTCGACAAGGGTCATCGCTGTGGATGGAAGACCGGTCAGCAAAGTATTTGAATATAATGGTTTGGCGCTGTCACCCGGCAACCGAATCGACTTGGATATCACTATCCCATCACATGCCGGCGGAAAGACTTTTACTGTCGAGGATCAATTTACGAGAAATAAATTTGCGCTGGCTCACCTTAAAGTAAAAAAGGTAAAACCCGTTGAAACGCCTGATTTTAAAACGGTTACGGCAAAAGGTTTTATCCCGGCTAAAGATTTTGAAAATGTTAAGGATGTTAAAACCTGGGATCTAAACGCCATCCGGGGCGGTAAGTTCGGTATCGGGTGGGCCATGAACCAATTGCTGTGGCCCGATTCCGACGTGGTGGATATCGAAATTGGCAAACCTTATAAAGTCATTTTTACAAATAGCAGTTCACGGCTCCATCCCATGCATCTCCACGGTGTTTTTTTTCGGGTGCTGGAGCGAAATGGGAGGCCAAATGTCGAACCGTTTACGAGAGATACCGTCCTGGTGGGACCCCATGAAAGAGTCGTCATCGGTTTTGTTCCGATGCACCCGGGGATCTGGTTGACACACTGTCACATCCAATCCCATGCAGAAGCGGGCATGATGACGACTATTACTGCTGAATAGGCAAAAAAATAGACAAGCTCAACACCACTGACACTTGAACTCTTGCCCATGATATTTGGGCGTGAAAAGGATGGAATCTGCCGAGAATACCGAATTAAGGTCAGACGACGTGACTCTTATATACACATGGCTGTGTGCCATTTAAAAACCTTGTCTTTACTTCGCAGCGTCTTCATTCAAGCTCTTTTCCACCGCACTGACAATCGTGTCGTAACCCGTACAGCGGCACAGATTGCCGGCCAGGCCCCGGCGAATCTCATCCCGGGTTACCTTACTGCCTTTGTGCTTTTCGACAAAGGCGGTCGCCGCCATGACAAAACCGGGGGTGCAGATGCCGCACTGCACGGCGCCTTCATCCACAAAAGCCTGCTGCACCCGGGACAGCGTGTCTTTGCGGCTTTCACCCTCCACGGTCCGGATCGATCGCCCATCGGCCCACACCGCCAGATAGATGCAGGCGTCGACCGGCACATCGTCGATCAGCACCGTGCAGGCGCCGCATTCGCCCACGCCGCATCCCTGTTTGACGCTGATCAGCCCCAGGTGCTCCCGCAGAACCTCCAGCAGCGACTGGCGAATATCCACACTGAACTCTCTTTTCTTTCCATTTACGGTACAGGCGATGGTACGGTTCACTGCAAGGTCCCTCCTGCGTTTATTACAGCCTGCTTCACCACTCTGCGGGCCAGAGTCTTGATTATCTGCAGCCGAAAATCCTTGGCCGCCCGCCAGGATGTCCGCGGCTTGAGATCATGCGGTACGGCTTCGGCAATGTCCTCCAGCAGCTGCCGGGATACCCGCCGTCCGCGGGCCTTGTCTTCGGTCAGCCTGCAGCGCATCGGCACCGGCGCGGCCGTGCCGTAGGCCAGCCGCAATTCTGCCAGACAGCCGTCTGCCACGCTGCACACCGCCGCGCATCCGATCGTAGCAATGTCCATGGCTTCACGCATGGCATATTTATAAAAATGCCCGTGACAGCCGGCATAGTTGTCGCGACTGACCGTAATTGCCGTCAGAATTTCGTGCTGCGCCAGTGCCACCGTTCCAGGGCCGAGAAAAAAATCCTCGAGGGGCATCTGCCGCTCGCCTTCAGCACCTTCAATCGTCAACACCGCGTTCAGAGCGATAAGGGGCGTGGCGCTGTCGGCGCTGGGAACCCCGTTGCAAAGATTGCCGCCAATGGTGGCCATGTTGCGCACCTGGGGCCCGCCGATGGTCCGTACTGCTTTATCCAGGACCGGAATGTGCTTGCGAATCAACGGCGATTCGCTCACGCGGGTAAAGCAGGTCCCCGGCCCGATGACCAGATCCCCGTCATCGGTCAGGGTAATGAAATCCAGCTCGGCGATATCATGAATATCAACCAGGTGATGAAACTGCCCTTTACCCTTGTACAGTTTGATCAATACATCCGTGCCGCCGGCAATCAGGCACGCCCTGGGATTGGCCTGCAGTAGTCGCACCGCTTCCTGAACGCTGTCGGCTTTATCATAGCTTTTGATATTAAACATGCGATAATCAGCCCTTATGTTGATCGATCAAGAGATACATAAATTCCGTCTGTGATCACTCACTCGCACAAAGTTGTAAAAGAGAGATGCTGATTGAAACTTGAAATTGGAAACTGGAAACTTGGATTTGGTATTCTATCTGATCAAAAAAATAGACTTTATCCATTCTCTCCCAATTTCAAATTACCAGTTTCAAGTTTCAACTCTCTCCCAGTTTCAAATTTCCTGTTTCAAGTTTCACCTTACAAAAGTCCTGCCTTTTTAAAGTGCCGATAGATGGCATGCGGTGTCATGGGCAGCTCGTTGATGCGCACTCCCGTGGCATCCCAGATCGCATTGCGAATGGCTGGTGGGGGAGAGATGATCGGTGGTTCCCCCAGCGATTTGTTGCCGTAGCCGGAGGTGGGTTCAGCGATTTCCACGAACTCGCAACCGATGTCGGGCACATCCATAGGGGTGGGGATTTTGTAATCCAAAAAGTTGTTGTTGTATATATAGCCGGACTCGCCATCGATCAGCATTTCTTCGTAAAGACCGGCGGCAATCCCCATGGCCACACCGCCGTGCACCTGCCCTTTGGCCATCACGGGATGCAGGATAACACCGGAGTCGTGAACATTGAAAATTTCCTTTATGATAACGCGGCATAAAGGTATATCAACCTCTATCTCCACAAAAGTACAGCCGAAAGTGGGTGCATTGGTTCGGGTTTTATAGGAAACATCGGCGGTTATCTGGCCACCGCGCTGCTTGTCATAATAAGCATCCAGCGCGACCTTAGTGAGCGGCATGTTCTTGCGGGCCGGATCATCGCGATGGATAATTTTGGCGTTTGAAATCTCGAGCTGATCGGCCGGGATGCCGGACATGCGGCTGGCGTGTTCGAGGATTTTGGCTTTCAGCTGCTTGGCCGCCCGAAAAACGGCATTGCTGGTCACATAGGCCTGGCGTGAGGCATAAGCCCCGGTGTCGAAAGGCGCCACATCCGTATCCTGGGTGGACACCATGTGCACCTGCTCAAAAGGGATCCCGATGGTTTCCGCCGCCATCTGGGCCACGATGGTGTCCGAGCCCTGTCCGATTTCAGTAGCGCCCACCTGAACATGAATCGATCCATCCTGGTTGAGGATGATCCGGGCGCCGGAAATTTCCGTGCACACAGGATAGGTTCCGGTGGCGTAGCTAAAACAGGCAACGCCCAGTCCACGGCGCACCGAACCCGATTGCTGCCGGGGTCTGGCAGCGCGCTTTGCATCCCAATGAATCAGGGCCCGGCCCTTTTGAAGACACTCGACCAGCCCGCAACTTTCAAAACGCTCACCCGTCAGGGGATCGACATCCCCCTGCCGCGCAACATTTTTCAACCGAAATTCAACCGGGTCCATGCCGATGCGGCGGGCGGCCTCTTCGATCATGCAATCCAGCGCGAATATCATCTGGGGAGCGCCGTAAGCCCGCATGGCACCGGCTGCCGGGATATTGGTGTAAATGGTCTTGGCGTGAAAGCTTATGGCCGTCCGGGGATAGAGCAAACGGGACTTGGCGCCGGCCGCCCCGGCCACGGAGTGTCCGTGCGATGCATAGGCCCCGCTATTGGACACGGCATCGATGTCAAGGGCTGTTAGGGTGCCGTCTTGCATGATACCGGCCCGCAGCTTCACATTAAACGGGTGTCGGGTACGGGTGCCGATCATGCACTCTTCCCGGGACAGATCCATTTTTACGGGTCTGCCCTCCAATTGCAGCGTCAGAAAGGCCACCATGGGTTCCAGGACAACGTCCTGCTTGGCGCCGAATCCGCCGCCGATATACGGTTTTATCACCCGGATGCGGCCCCACGGCAAATCCAGCGCCTCCCCGACGATGCGCCGGGCAATATGGGGGATTTGGGTGGACGACACCACCACAATATGCTCGAGATCATCCATGTAGGCATAGGCGATATGGTTTTCAATGTGACAGTGCTGAGTCATCTGGGTGCGATAGGTGCCGTTAAGAACGACGTCGGCGCTGGCCAGGGCATCCTCGATATTTCCACCCGCCGTGTATGCGGATTTGCCGATGAGGTTCTTCGAGCCGGCATGAATCTCGCGAGCACCCTTGGCCATTGCGGCCTGCGGCGCCACCAGGGGCTCGTACGCTTCATATTCCACTTCGATCAGCTTCAGCGCTTCCTCCAGGACAATATTGTTTTCCGCCACCATAACGGCGATCTCATCGCCCCAGTAGCGGACATCCTGCGTCAGAAGCAGCCGGTCCGCCACGTCCTTGTGGGAAGGGTCCAGCGCATAGGGGTGACCGGCCGTGGCGAATTTGTTCCGGGGCACATCCGCGTAAGTAAACACCGCCTCGACGCCGGGCAGACGCTCCGCCCGGCTCGTATCGATTTTTTTGACCCTTCCGTGGGCAATGGTGCTGCGCAGATATTTGGCAACAAGCGTACCCGGAATAAAAAAATCGTCCGTATACCGCGCCCGCCCGGTGACCTTGGCCACCGCGTCAACCCGTTTGACTGATTTGCCGATTGCCATGAGTAATCCTTTGGTCGGTTTGGCCGGTTGAGCCCGTTGAGCCGGTTGAGCCCGTTGAGCCCGTTAGTCGGTTTGCCCGTTTGTCCGTTTGTCCGTTTGTCCGTTGGGCCGGTTTAGCCCGTTGATCCGGTGGTTTTCTGCTCTGTAATAGTGAATTATAATCATTAAATGAAGTTCCCCGCAGCAAACAACGAAGGAAGTAATTAATTTACCGGCTAAATCGAGCTAAGCCGTTTTACCCATTGAACCAGCGGACAGGTCCTTCAGTCTCAACCGGCTAAACGGGCTCAACGGGCTCAACGGGCTCAACCGGCTAAACCTACTTCATCAACCCCGTTTTTCGGTTAAAGGCCGTGATCAATTCATCGATTTCATCAACACAACCGGGAATACTTTCCCAGTAATCATCATTGTACCATTGTTCCTGGATTTCTTCATAGGTCTTTCCCTGTTGCTCGACCCAGGTAAAGTACTTGAGGTTATGAATGCGTTTGCGACCGTAATAGGTGAGCTCCTCCAGGTTGTCGATGTTCAGCCCCATAAGGTGCTGAGCGTAAACGGCGGCAGCGTCTGTCGGTGTGAATTCCCCGTGCTCTTCTCTCAACTCGTCCAGACGGCTGGCGTACATGTCCATGGCGTCGGTCAGCACGGTCATCACGATGTCATTTTCACCCAATTCATAGTACTTGGCAAATTTTATGGCACCGGCCAGATTGCTGACACCGGAAATTCCCAGCTGATTCAACCCGTCGACCAGTGATTCGGGAACGCCTTGGGATACGAGGTATTTCTTGCCAACCGGTTCATTGAACAGGCGGATAAGGTTCATCGGAGTTTCATCGTCCATGGCAATGATCATATCCGTGTTTTTGATATTGTGAATCCAGGGCACGTGCTTGTCGCCGATGCCCTCGATCCGGTGCGCACCGAAGCCGTTTTGCAAAAGTGTCGGGCATTGCAGGGCTTCGGCGGCAGCGATTTTACAGCCGGGGAACTGCTTTTTCAGGTAGTCACCGCTGGCGATGGTCCCGCCCGAGCCAGTTGAAGAAATCAGGCCCATGAATTTGTCTTTCGGCCGCATCAATTGTTCCAACACGGTCCTCATGGCCGGGCCGGTGACCTCGTAGTGCCAGAGGTAGTTGCCGAACTCATCAAATTGATTGAAGATGACAAGATCTTCTCCTGATTCACGCAGTTCCCAGCATTTGTCAAAGATTTCCTTGACGTTGCTTTCAGAACCGGGGGTTTTGATGATCTCGCCCGACACGGTGGCAAGCCAGTCAAATCTTTCCTTGCTCATTTCCTCCGGCAGGATGGCAATCGATTCGCAGCCTAAAAGGGTGGCATCATAGGCACCCCCCCTGCAGTAGTTGCCGGTGGATGGCCAAACGGCTTTCTGGGTGGTGGGGTCGAACTGGCCGGTTACCAGCCGGGGCACCAGGCATCCGAAAGCCGCACCGACTTTGTGGGCACCGGTGGGAAACCATTTGCCGATGGGAGCCACAATTCGAGCTTCGACGCCGGTCAGTGCCGGCGGAAACTCGATGAAATTCACTTCGCCGAAGCCGCCACCGTGGGAAACCGGCTCGTTGTGCCAGGTAATGCGAAACAGGTTCAATGGATCGACATCCCACAGGCCGATGTTTTTTAATCTGGATATGATAGCATCGGGAATCAGGCGCGGATCTCGCTGTTGCTTAAACGTTGGAATAATGATGTTCTTTTCCCTGGCTCTTTTTGCTGCTCTTTCGAGGGCTTCGGGAACAACGGTTAGATCTATCATGATCATGCCTCCTTTATGAAGAAATGACTAAAATGCGCTAACCCGCCAGCCTCGCCTGAGAGGCTCTCGGTGGCGGGCGTTGAATGCTAAAATTAATGATGGTAATCAATTTAATTGGCTTGCCCGTTGGGCCCGTTTAGCCGGTTGAGCCGGTTGTGCCGGTTTAGCCCGTTTGGTCGGTTTGCCCGTTAGCCCGTTTGGTCGGTTTGCCCGTTAGCCCGTTGGCCAGTTCGCCCGTTGATTTGTTGCTCTGGAATACTGGCATATTATCATTTCATGAAACTCCCTGCAGCAAACAACAGGGAAATATTTCATTTTACTGGCGGACAGGTCTGGCTGTCTCAATCGGCTCAACCTAATCGTCCCAGCCGGCCACTACCGTCTTGAGCGCTTCAAAATCCGGGGAGACTTTATACGGCTTTGTGTCTGCAAGCTCAACTGCCTGCATGGCACCGGCCACATCCTTAAGGCCGTTGCCGGTGGCGAGTACGACAATTTTTTCATCCTTGGAAACCAGACGCTGATCGACCGCTTTTACCAATCCAGCATAGGCAGCAGCACCTGCGGGTTCTGCAAAAACACCGGCACCCCGGGCCAACTCGGGGATCGCTCTCAATATGTCTTCGTCCTCAACCGAAAGGTAAGCCCCACCGGTTTCGTTTACGGCGGCTAATGCCTTTATGCGGTCCCGGGGCAAGCCGGCGCTGATGCTGTCGGCAACCGTTTGCGCGTTAACCGGTGGTTTGGTGAAAAGATCTTCACCGTCTTTCCAGGCCTGATACAGATAACTGCTGCCGGCGGCTTGGATACCCATCAACTTGGGTGTTTTGTCGATCCATCCCAGCGCCTCCAAGTCCTTCAATCCTTTGTGCAATCCCCCGATGATACAACCGTCGCCCACACTGACGAAAATGCGGTCCGGTGCGCTCCAATCGAGTTGTTCGCAGATTTCGTACGCAGCGGTCTTCTTGCCTTCTGTCATATAAGGATTATAGCCGGTGTTGCGGTTATACCAGCCATAGGTTTTCGCTGCATTAAGGCAAAGTTCAAAGGCGTCATCATAAGTTCCCTTAACCAGAATGACGCGGGAGCCGAATACCAGCAGCTGGGCAATTTTGGCCGGAGGGGCGGTTTGCGGAACAAAAATGACATTGGGCTGCTGCACGCTGGCACACAGGCCGCTCAGGGCTGCGGCGGCATTGCCGGTGCTGGCTGTGGTAATCACGGACGCCCCTTTTTCCCGGGCCTTTACAACGGCTACGGCGCTGGCCCGGTCTTTGAAAGAAGCCGTCGGCTGACGGCCGTCATCCTTTACCCATACATTTTCCAGCCCCAGGTCCGAAGCCAGGCGCGGGGCATGATATAAAGGCGTCCAGCCCACGGACAACGGAGGTACTTCCGCCTGCGGAGAAACCGGCAGCAAGGGTTTGTAGCGCCAAATCGAAGTTTCGTTTGAGCGCAAAAGCGCATCCCGGCTGATCTGCCGCCCGATGAAATCATAGTCGTATTGAACGTCGAGAATCCCTTCGTTGCCGTGATCCGGGCAGACATATTCGATCTCATCGGGATGATACTGTTTGCCGCACACAAGACATTTCAGGCTGTGTATGCTTTCCATGAATTTATCCCTCCAGGCACTTGAAACCTTTTTATACTGTTGAATGGATTTGTTATCGGATGAGATTATATGAATAATTCGCGTATGGCAACAGGTTAATCCGATATAGTCAGTTGAGTCCGTTTAGCCGGTTGAGCCCGTTTAGCCCGTTAAGATCGTTGAGTTCATTGAAACCTCCGAAGGTTATTCAACCGATTTGTTGCTTCGATGGGCTAATTCCTTTTGGGTAATTTAGCTCCTTTTTATATCAAAGGAAAATACTCTTTTGATGCGGGAAAAAATCCTACCGGCGAATCGGCTAACTAACCCAACCGACTCAATCAGCCTAACTGGCCTAACCGGCTCAACGGGCTCAACCGGCTCAACCGGGCCCAAAGGGCCCAACGTCCCTCTTGACTTAAACTATTCTCCCGGGTATCACTTTACCCGTTGCCTATGAAGACTGAAATATGATACTTGCACCCAGGAATCGATTGTGATTTAGATTGCTGGTCCGCCGAAAGATTTTTTCGTTTAAGTAACATACAAATTTCTGCAAAGGAGGATAAAATGAAGAAAAGCGGTGTATTAATGGTGCTGGTCTTTTTTGTAGTGTTCACGGGTGCCTTTTTTAGCGGAGGACTGGAGCCGTCAAAGGCCGAGGCTGCAGGACCCCAAAAAATTGCATTCATCTATGTCGGTCCGGTTGGTGATCTCGGCTGGAACTGGGAGCACGACCGGGGACGAAAGATGCTGGAAGCAAAGCTCGGGGACAAGGTAGAAACAACCTACATCGAAAGTGTGCCCGAAGGACCTGACGCCGCCCGGGTTATTCGTCAATATGCCCTGCAGGGATACAAGGCGATCTTTGCGACCTCATTCGGGTATATGGACTCAATGATGGAAGTGGCCCGGGACTTTCCCAATGTCTACTTTGAACACTGTTCAGGATTCAAGACAGCTCCCAACATGAGCACTTACTTCGGTCGCATTTACCAGCCCCGTTATCTATCCGGAATTGTGGCCGGAAAGATGACCAAAAAAAACGTTATCGGCTATGTAGCGGCATTCCCGATTCCGGAGGTAATCCGGGGTATTAACGCCTTTACCCTGGGTGCTCAGTCGGTTAATCCAGATGTTCAAGTGCGCGTCGTCTGGACCAGCACCTGGTTTGATCCTGTAAAGGAGCGTGAGGCTGCGGTCGCTCTGCTGGAAGCCGGTGTAGATATCATTGCACAGCATCAGGACACCACCGAACCGCAGAAAGCCGCCAAGGAAAGGGGGCTTATGAGTATCGGCTACAACTCCGACATGCGCGGTTTTGTCGGCGACAGCGTGCTGGTCAGCCCGGTGTGGTCCTGGGGAAACTATTACGTGGATACCGTCAGTGCCATGTTAGACGGCAGCTGGAAGACGCATCAGTACTGGGGAGGATTGAAGGAAGGTTTCGTCGAGCTGTCTGAATTCAGTCATATAGTGCCGCCACCAGTCAGGGAACTGGTTGTTAAAAAGCAGCAAGCGATTTTGAATGGCACCTGGGATGTATTCCATGGCCCGATTGTCGACCAGAATGGAAAGCAGATCGTGGCTGCCGGCGACAAGATGAGTGACGGGGATATGCTCAACATGAGCTTTTTCGTAAAAGGTGTAATCGGGAAAGCGGGTAACTAGTTGGAGCTGGGACATGGGCAGTTGATATTCCGTGTTCAACTGCTCGCAGAAATACCTAAGCTGGACGAGCCGAAATTGAAGATTGAAGATTGTAAATTGAATATTTGTAGTATCGCTCGCGAAGCGCAGCCGCTTGCGCCGCGTGTCGCTTCGTCTTCTCTAAAACAATCAGAATGTTAACCTTTATCAACATCGGCTTGTTCCGGCCGGGATATCGAGGGAAATGAAAACGCCCATCCTCGAGATGAAAGGAATTACCAAACGGTTTCCCAATGTGTTCGCCAACGACCGCGTGGATGTGGAGCTCTATCCCGGTGAGGTCCTGGCCCTGCTGGGCGAAAACGGAGCAGGCAAAAGCTGCCTCATGAATGTTCTGGCCGGAATTTATCGGGCCGACGAAGGTGAAATTTACATCCGGGGCCGTCGGGTGGATATCAATTCACCCCGTGATTCGATGCTGCTCGGTGTCGGTATGGTCCATCAGAACTTCATGCTGGTGGACACCATGACCGTAGCGGAAAATATCATCCTGGGATTGCCGGACCTGCCGTTTGTGCCGGATATGGGCAATGTTGCCGAACGGATACGCGAACTTTCCGAAAGATACAATCTTCAGGTCGACCCGGAAAGTCATATCTGGCAGCTGAGCGTCGGGGAGCAGCAGCGGGTTGAAATTCTCAAGCTTATCTATCGCGGCGCGGAGATCCTCATACTGGACGAACCGACGGCGGTTTTAACCCCGCAGGAGTCGAAAGAACTGAACCAGGTTCTGCATCAGATGACCCGTGAGGGCAAATCCGCCATATTCATTACGCATAAAATGGAAGAGGTGATCGCCTTTTCCGACTGGGTGCGCGTGCTTAATAAGGGACGTCTGGTGACGGTCAAAAAAACCGCCAACACCAATCCCAAGGAACTTGCCCAACTGATGGTAGGGCGCGACGTTCTTTTCCGCCTTGAAAAAAAAGGCCGCCATCCGGGCGATGCCGTGCTCGAATTGCAGGACGTTCAGGCGGCGGATGATAAAGGCCTTCCGGCACTTCAAGGGATATCGCTCGACATTTGTGAAGGAGAGATCGTCGGTGTTGCCGGGGTGGCCGGCAATGGTCAGAAGCAGTTGGTAGAAGTTCTCACGGGACTTCGCAAAACCACCGGGGGCACTATTCGGATCTTTGGCAAAGAGATGTCAAACAAAAAACCCCTGGAGATTATCGATACCGGCGTCAGCCATATCCCCGCCGACCGAATCGCCAGAGGGATCGCGGGCGATATGAGTGTGGCCGGCAATCTGGCCATGAAGTGCTATCGCAGGCCGCCGCTGGTAAAAAAAGGCATTCTGCATCCCAAAAGAATTTTAGATCTGGCCAAACGCATGATCGATATGTTCCGGATTGATACCCCTACACCGCATACCCAGGCAAAATTCCTGTCCGGAGGCAATATTCAAAAGATCATTCTGGCCAGAGAAATAGATGCCTGCCGGGGACTGCTCATCGCAGCCTATCCATCGAGGGGCCTGGACGTCGGTGCGACAGAATATATTCGCACCCAGATGATAGAGCAAAGCGCGTCGGGGACGGCCATCCTGCTCCTTTCCGAAGATCTGGAAGAACTGAGGACGGTCGCCGATAAAATCGCAGTACTGTATGAAGGCAAGATCATGGGGATCCTGCCTTCCAGTGAGGCGGATACCGAAAAACTCGGCATGATGATGGCCGGTTTGCAAGCCGATGAGGAGGCCGTCGGGCGAGCATAAGTGTGACCGCTGTAATATTCAATAAAGACAGAATTCTACTTTTCAATTTTAGGCACTTTAGGCATTTTAAATTTTAGGCATTTATCCTTATGCGTATCGTCTTTGAAAAAAGAAAAGCCCTGTCGCGCAAGGCAATTTTCCTGGTGCCGCTGGCCTCTTTTTTTATCTCGCTTGTTTTAACGGCCATATTGCTGGCAATATTTGATGCGAATCCCTTCGTGACGTTTGCCGCCATGTTTAAGGGGGCTTTCGGTTCATGGCCCAATTTTACAGAAACACTGGTCAAGGCAATCCCTTTGATGCTGACCGGCCTGGGAGTCTTGATTGCCTTCCGCCTGAAATTCTGGAACATCGGCGCAGAGGGGCAGCTCACGTTCGGCGGGATTGCCGCAGCTTGGGTCGCCTTATTCTGGTCTCCTTTTTTGGCAAACTGGATGGTCCTTCCGACCGCCATCATGGTTGGAATGGCGGCCGGCGCGATGTGGGCCGGGATCCCGGCCTTTTTGAAGGTCCGTCTGAAAGTTGATGAAGTCCTGACAACACTGATGCTTAATTATGTGGCCATCCTATTTGCAGAGCATCTTTACTACGGACCATGGCGCGATCCCAAGGGATTCGGCTTTCCCGGAACCCCTCCCTTCCCGGAATTTGCCTGGCTTCCGCGAATTGCCGGCCGAGCCCACATGGGCTTGATTTTCGCCCTCGTTCTGGCGGTTCTGATCTGGTTCATCATCAATCGAACGCGCTGGGGCTTCGAACTGAAGGTTATCGGAATTAATCCAACTGCTGCTCAAACCCAGGGCATCAATATTGCCAGGAATGTATTGATCGCCCTTCTGCTGGCAGGCGCCCTAAGCGGACTGGCCGGGGTCTGTGAGGTTACCGGCATCTCGAGACGGCTGCAGCAGGGGCTTTCCATCGGCTACGGCTATACGGCCATCATCGTCGCCTGGCTGGCACAGCTGAACCCGATTGCAGCCATAATTGTAGCCCTATTGATAGCGGCACTGCTCGTCGGCGGAGATCAGGTTCAGATGATGATGGGTCTGCCGGCTGCCATGGGCCTTGTCATTCAGGGAATGCTGCTCTTTCCGATGCTGGCCGGTTCGCTTTTTACCGAATATAAACTCCGTTTCATCAAACAAAAGGAAACATCGGTTGTTTCCACGGAGCAGGCAGCTGCATGATTCAACTGTTGACATCACTTCTGGCAATCACGCTGCGTTCCGGAACGTCTCTCATCTATGCCACCATCGGTGAGATAAATACGGAGCGGTCAGGGATCCTCAACCTGGGAATTGAGGGCATGATGCTGATGAGTGCCGTGACGTCTTTTGCCGCTGTTTATCATACCGGCAATCTTTTTTTAGCCATCCTGGTGGCGATGCTTGTGGGGGCAATGCTGGCAACCATCCACGCATTTCTGTGCGTTACCATGCGCGCCAATCAGGTGGTCAGCGGTCTGAGCATCACTCTTTTCGGATCCGGTATGGCCAGTTTTCTGGGTCAGAGGCTTGGTCCGGAATCGAATTCCGGCTATCTGGTCGGACTGGTCGGTCCCAAATTTGAGCCGATAACCATTCCAATATTCAGCAGGCTGCCTGTCATAGGGGCCCTGTTCAACCAGGACATTCTCACTTACATTGTATATTTTCTGCTGCCCCTTGCCTGGTTTTATCTTTATAAAACCCGCAACGGTTTGAATCTTCGGGCCGTGGGAGAAAACCCGCAAACCGCTGATGCCATGGGGATCGATGTTGGCAAGGTTCGCTACTTTTATACCATTATCGGCGGCATGCTGGTGGGCATCGGCGGTGCCCATCTTTCTCTTTCCTATGCCCCGGGCTGGACCGAGAATATTACCGGCGGCAGGGGCTGGATTGTGATCGCACTTGTGATCTTCTCCATGTGGAATCCGGCTCGGGCCGTTTGGGGTGCGGTTCTTTTCGGTGGAATCAATGCCGTACAGTTCAGGCTGCAAGCGTCCGGTACAGCGATTCCGGCCTCGTTTTTAAATATGCTCCCTTATCTGGCCACAATTTTCGTTTTAGTTATTCTGACATGGTGGGAAGCGTTGAGCAAACGTGTCGGAGCGCCAAGCGCACTGGCAAAATCTTATATGCGTGAAGAAAAATAGCAAAGAGAGTATTGGTTCAACCATAACGGCACTAAGACACAAAGGTTAAATAATATTTTTTTGATGACGTCTCTAATACAAGGCACGTTAAAATTGATATTTTACTTCTCGCTTGGATAGCTCACGACAGAAACAAATTTCATTTTCATTCCCTGGCCCAGATCTAATTGAATAGGACCGGAGTTCCATAGGTCCCGGTTTTCGACTGCTGCAATTACTTCATTCTATTCAACCGAGTCGCACCAGGGCGGGCTTTATGCCTTGTGGTTTTGTAGCTAATCTTTAAAAAAGGGGTTGACATGCCGGAAGATAACCAAAAATACCGAAAGACATTTCCCATTTCCTGGGAACAGTTGCATCGAGATTCCAAAGCCTTGGCCTGGCGGCTGCTGGATATGAAGACTTGGCAGGGAATTGTCACAATTACCCGGGGCGGACTCGTCCCTGCTTCGATTATTGCACGTGAATTGGAAATCCGGCTGGTGGATACCGTGTGTATTTCCAGCTACGATTATAAGGATCAAGGTGAAAGCAAGATATTGAAATCAGTAGACGTCGATGGGGACGACTGGCTCCTCATCGACGATCTGGTAGACACCGGTCAGACTGCGCGCATCGTCCGGGACATGCTCCCCAAGGCTCACTTTGCCACCGTCTACGCCAAGCCGGAAGGTCGACCGCTGGTTGACACGTTCATTACTGAAGTCAGCCAGGATACCTGGATACTGTTTCCTTGGGATACGGAGTCGCAGTTTGTTCGACCCATAGTCGATATTCAGCAGGGCGACAAATGATTTGAATCGCTCAGGGGTCTTGGCCCCATAAGCGCTAGGTTGTATTATAAACATATACAGGTTACATTTATGCCGCACAGATTTGTTTTAAAAAGATGAACGTCGAACATCGAACATTGAACGTCCAACGTCGAATTAAAACTAAAACCTTAATAGATGCCTGGTTAATGTGCAAGCAAGGCGGTAAAGGCGCTGTCACATTTATTGAAACATCGGTAGTTAATGATAGAAGACTGCGGTTTCAATGGCACGGTGAAATCCATTTAGATAAAGTAAAAGTATTGGATGCAGATTTAAGAAATGCATCGTGGACAAGACCTTCTCAGAGGGAGATGTTCGTAGGAAAATTCGTTTAGGAAGGGCCTGGCCAAGAAATAAGGGCAAAACTAATACATACAGATGTTTGCCACCCAATAGAAGTTGACATATCGTTCCAGAAATACAATGGGGAAACCCCAATTGGGAACGTGGCATATGCAACCGCTTACCATCCGACATTACCAAATTGCGGGAACCCATTTCCTGATCCACCAATTTATGCCGTCGTAAGTTCTTCATCTAATCCTCCTTACAATGCTGTGTCAGATAAGTGTCAGATTAGGGACGCTCCACCCATTTGCACTTTTATAGAGGAAATAGAGTGGAATATGGATAGATGATCGGAGAGTCAAAACTGTAAATATATGGGGTATCCCTAAACAGATCCTAATTTTTTTATGTACTATTCTTCCGATCAATTTCACGTCAATAAATCAGAGTTGACAATAAAGCCAGCTTTCGCTATCTGGATGATTACTGATTCCGTATAACGGACGCCTCAATGTGCTGGGTCGTCTTGTCCCGTCGCATTGCGGGGTCGTATCCCTAAGGCAGAACCCCAAGCTCGTAGGACGAAGTCGGACCTGTCGCAGTATAGATCGCAGAGCGAAGTCGGAAGCCGAAAGCGATACACATTTCACCATTTTCGATTCATCCGCTTTGGAAAGCAACTTCCTATCAATTAACTCCCAGGGAATCTAAGGAAAACCATGATAATATTATTTCTAGTTCTGTCAATAGGAGGATCAGTCATGGCCACAAATACCGACCTTAAATTGGGTGAAGAATTCGAGATTGGAAGCGATCAGGAAATCATTCTTGGAAATGAAGGTTTAGCGATAAAGAATAGCCATGTTGTTTATGAACACGATCCCGACCATCAAGCAACAGTTTTCTATGCAACCCTCCAAAAGGGATCTGAAACCGGAGAAATTGTGGCAACCATACCGGGCCAGGCCGTGTGGAAAAGCTATCTGATTACATTATGTGGAGAAACTCAAGGCCGTGTAATCTTAAGAATAGACAAACCAAGTATGGGAGAACCCTTCGAGCTTGAAATACAACAAACTGTGGTTATCGAGGATCTGAAAATCAAGGTTTCAGCAGTGCAAGACAAAACAAAAACGGCGAGTCTTGGAAAGAATGTAGCTGCATAATTAGAGGTGAGTGCGGGCTCAATAGCAAAGAAGTATCTTCCAATACGCTTCTCTTTACCGGAAAAAGGTCCGCCCAATGTCAAATGGAATGGATACAAGATCACCCTGATCGATACTCGCGGCAACTTTGCTGTATTAAAGGTGGAGTTGACGGATATGTAAAGACTCGGGGCGGGTAGAAATACGGCGCGCTCAGCTTTATAGCGGTTGTCACAAGTTACTTTTACCTGGAAACGTTATAAGAACCTCCTTATTTTGTAATGGCTCAAACGGAACTTATTTATGACAACCGCTATAGGTGGAGAGTTTCCATCGTGGAGTTATATTTAAAAGTTGTGTTTAAAGGAAAAGGCGGTGTATCCACCGGTAGATTGTTAGCAGCAGTCAACCGGCCACACTAAAAAGGAAAGGATACACCACCCATGAACCAGGAT
>Ga0126326_1000060_pt1 | contig 67926 bp, 66 predicted proteins | sample InaspJWI67metaG_FD_94485 | JGI IMG/M metagenome (GOLD analysis project Ga0126326, IMG submission 94485) | Marine gutless worms symbiont microbial communities from Oahu, Hawaii - Inanidrilus sp. 1 OAHU.JWI-67 metaG | ecosystem: Host-associated > Annelida > Digestive system > Unclassified | place... | reverse complement strand
GAACCCGCTGGGGAACACGTCGTTACTTGAATATGAACTTGTTAACGGAATTAAAAAAAGAAGAACTCGCAGCTTAACTGAGTGGCCACCGAATCAAAAGTGCGAAAGATTATTGACGCTACTGTCAACTATGCTCTGACAAATACCCCGATTAAAAAAGTAACCGGTAGGATACAACAGCCATGGAAGGTCGTATTCCAGACAACTTAACCATCCTGAACGGGGCCATGGCCATGGACGGCGGCTCGATCAGCCTCCTTGGATTGGACGCTGCCGGAAACAAAGTTCAGATTGATTTAGATTGGTCTCTGGACGCACAGGCCAACGGCACAACCGAACTCAGGATTAATGGAATCCCCCTTGAAAAAGGATCTGCTGAGGAAAGCAGACTTCTGGAGATATTAGGGGCTGCTGAGATTCAATATCCAGATCAAAAAGGCCAGGAAAAACCAGCGCCTATCCATGGCGCTGCTCTGGGTGAAGATATAAGTCTATATCTAAACGCGATAGATGAGGGTCCGGAGGCGGCCCTGGAAAATCTGGTTGGCAGGCTTATAGCAAACGTGATGTCAGAGCTACATGCCGGAACGAGATCACCTGAAAAGAAAAAGGAGTCCGTCGAGAAATATCATGGCGCGTGCGACATATGTGGGCGGCCCGGCTATGTTCAGGCGCACCCGAGCGAGCCAATATCTGTTATTCGTTGCGAAGAACATTCAGGCACCCGAACCATTAATCCGATTCGCATCATGTTCAATACGGTAGTGCTCCTGATCCTTGGGCTGCTCCTCTTTCTCATTTATTCCATCCTGTTTTAGTGATGTGGGTGGGACTTCAGCGAATAACAAATCAACGGAGCAAGGCAATTACGCCCACTCCCATCCCAACCTTAGCGCTTACGCCCTGGAGAGAACCATGGTAGACCGGCTATTCGTTTACGGAACACTGGCACCGGGCCGGCCGAACGAGCATGTTTTCGCTCACATCCCCGGCACCTGGGAACCCGCTACCGTCAGGGGAACTCTGCTCCCGGAAGGCTGGGGGGCTGCGGCAGGTTACCCCGGTATTGTCCTGGATCACTCCGGTGACGAAGTGCACGGATTCCTCTTCAGCTCTGTAGAACTGTCGGAGCAGTGGGCCCGGCTGGACGAGTTCGAGGGCGATGGCTATGAACGGGTCGTCACGTCTGCAACATTCGCAGACGGCACGGTTGTAGAGGCCTACATTTATGCACTCAAAGGAAAGTGAACATGGCAATTAAGAGAGTATGGCACGGGTGGACCACGAAAGAATATGCCGACAGCTATCAAAAGATTCTAAACAGTATAGTTCTGCCCGGCATCGAGGCAAAGAATATTCCCGGGTACCGGAAAATTGAAGTATTGCGAATCGAACTGGCAACCGAGGTGGAGTTTGTCACTATCATGACATTTGAGTCCTTGCAGAATGTGATTGATTTTCAGGGTGCCGATTACCAAAAGAGCTATGTTCCCGACGCAGCCCGTAACGTATTGAAGCGCTGGGACCAGGAAGCAATGCATTATGAGTTGCTAGAAACCAGAACGTATCAATAGCTCCAGCCGGGAATTTAGCTGAGGGGGCGGGGCGTTTTTATCGTCATGCCGGGCCCGGATCAAGTCCGGGATGACGTATTCGGCATCCAGTGGCATATTCTTAGCGTGAACTGGATCCCGGCTTTCGCCGGGATGACGGGCATTTAGTAAGAAAAATCACTGACCCATGAAATAATTGCGACACAGCTTGGAATTCCAAACTTAGAGTAGTCCTAAAAAGGGGCATTCGTATTAAAAACCCTAAGGTGAGTTCAAGCATCGATTTTTTCACCGGAATTGACTCAGATCAAAGCCTATGCCGATTATAATTGAATATACTGATTATGATGTTTCCACGGAGGTATTTCGTGATCGCGAAGCGGCACAGCGGTGGATATTCTGCAAGATTGGCCGTGATGGATAACACCCCCGGTTAATGTCTAAACATAGTTTCTAAATTTACATGATTTTCCAAAAGACATTATAAGGCACCTGCGATTGAATTTTCTCCTGTTACTTCCCGCTATCTTAAGCTTGCTGGTCCTGGGCGCCCATTATTATAGATCGGGCATGATGATCCTGGTTATGGTTGCGGCCCTATTGCCATTTTTGCTGTTTCACCACAAGGCCTGGGTGGCCCGTCTGATGCAGGCTGTGCTGGTGCTGGGAATGATCGAATGGGTCCGGACGCTGTTCATACTGATTGACATGCGACGCGCCATGGGACAACCCTGGACCCGGTTGGCCATCATCATCGGGACTGTGGCGCTTTTTTCCGGTTGCTCTGCCCTGCTGTTTCAGAGTAAGCGATTATGAGAGAGATATAAATTGTCCGACTGATTCCTTGAAATGCCATGCTCAACACCTCATCTCACACCCTGAAATTCCTTGCTGCCCTTGTCTGGTATATCGGCGTAGTGGTTCTCATTCTCAAGAGTTCCGGGCTGTTCGTAGCCGCCAATGAAGGCGGGGCGGCAGCACCCTGGGTTCTGCTGGCGGTCCTGTGCGGCATCGGGATTGGGCTGGTCAAATCAAAATATCTATTTGTTAAATTGTGCGCCCGGAACCTGCAACGGATCGAGGCCCTCGACAACCCTAAGATCTGGCAATTTTACCAGGTCCGGTTCTTCATTTTTCTGGGTCTGATGGTAACCCTGGGCATCACCTTATCAAGAATGGCGCAAGGCGACTATACCCTGCTTATCCCGCTTGCGATTCTGGAACTTTCGGTGGGGGTCGCGCTGCTTGCCAGCAGCCGCTGTTTCTGGCAACGATAGGCGTATTTGCACCTTCGGCGGATAACTTTCGGTGTATGGCACCCGCTTCACCGAGGGTTCTCTACCTTCCAACTTAAACCCTCAGCCTTATATCTCCCACCTTCACCGCCCTATCTTCAACCTTCAGCCTTCAACCTAAACACCTAACTATGCCATACACACCCGACGTATCTGCTGCATATCCGTCTTACCCTGGAGCACCTTATCAATCCCGTCCTGTTTGAGAGTCGTCATCCCATCCTTGATCGCCTGGATGCGAATTTCGTCGACCAGCGCTTGGGTTTCAATCAACTTCTTGATGGCATCCGTGCCCATGAGCAGTTCGTGTAGCCCCATGCGGCCGCGATATCCAGTGTAATTGCAGCCATCGCAGCCATTGGCCCGGTAGAGCGTCATATTTTCACGATAGGGGGGTAGTTTCTGCGCTTTGTACAGCTGTTCGCCCCCGTACTCCGCAACCATTTGCTTGAACTGTTTCGGCGTCGGGTGAAAGGTCTGCTTGCAGGTCTCGCAGAGGGTGGGCGCCAGGCGCTGGGCCAGGATGGACAGGATCGCGTCTGCAAAACTAAACGGTTCCATGCCCATGTTCAATAGGCGGGTGATGCTTTCCGAGGCACTGTTGGTGTGCAGGGTCGAAAAAACCAGGTGCCCGGTCAAGGAGGCCTCGATGCCTATCTGGGCTGTTTCGCTGTCTCGCATCTCCCCCACCATGATGACATCCGGATCAGCCCGTAAAAAAGCCCGCAGTGCGGCGGCAAAATCAAACCCGATTTTGGGTTTCACCTGGACCTGGCTGAGGCCGGCCTGGGTAATCTCGATGGGGTCCTCGGCCGTCCAGATTTTTCGTTCGGGCTGGTTGATATGCCCCAGGGCCGAGTGCAGGGTCGTGGTCTTACCGCTACCGGTGGGGCCACAGACGAAGACGATACCGTAAGGGTTGGAGATCGAGGATTTAAAATTTTCATAGTTGCGCTTGGAAAACCCCAAATTTCCCAGCGGCATGGGTTTACTGTTGGCCAGGATGCGGATGGCGACTGTCTCCCCGGTCCCATGGGTCGGAACGGTGGCGACCCGGAGTTCTACATCGAGGCCCCCGAATTTTTTGAACTTGATCTTCCCATCCTGTGGAATGCGCCGTTCGGCGATGTCGAGATCGGCCATGATCTTCAGTCGTGAAACGACGGCCTGCTGGTGTTTATGGGGAATGGTTTTATACTCGTTGCACATCCCGTCGACCCGAAAGCGGACCTGCGTGTCCTTTTTATCCGGCTGCGGTTCGATGTGAATGTCCGAGGTCCCCCGTTCACAGGCGGACACAATGATATCATTGACCAGCTTGGCCGCTTCACTGCCCTCCTGGAAAAGGACCTCTTCGATCACGGCGGTTTCTTCGGATGCGGTGATCTCGGCCAGGGTCGGAATATCCCGGCTCACGTCCGGCTCATCACCGTCACCTTCTCCGTGAGCACCTTTTTTGCCGTCGGCCCGTTTTGCGGGCTTCACAAGAGCCGCGGACCGCATTTTCAGGGCTTTTTCACAGCAATCGATATACCGCTGGATCTCTTTTTTCAAGGCTACGCAGAACCCGACCTGTTGATCTGAAAAGATCGACTTGATCTCATCGACCCGCTGAAGGCTGTTGGGGTCGTCGATGGCCACCATAATGCGCCCATTTTCGATGCTGAGCGGCACCCAGGTGTTGTTACGCAGGAAGGAAGTCTTCAGATTTTTAAACAGACCGACATCCACGGGGGTGCCGTCTTTGAATGAGACAAACGGGACCCGGAAGTAAGCGGACAGGGATTTGCCCAGATCATCTTTGGAGACGCCGTAATGCCGCAGGAGGGTCTCCTCGACCGGCTCCTCTCTTTTCTGGGCACTGATCATGGCCTTGTGCAGCTCCTTGCGGCCGATCAGAAACTGCTTGAGGAGAAAATCGAATTTTTCGATGCGGACGTGGGCGTTGCGTTTTTGATGGTAAAGGGCTGTTCCCAGATGGCGGGCCAGAGTAGCGGCAGCCTGTTCCTCGTGCTTGGAAAAAGGACGGCCGTCTTTGCGGTTGATGGCCTGGATAGCGCCCAGGGTGAAGGATTTGTAGGCAATGGGCACTACCAGGATCTGGTGGGTGGCGTATCCCGACCGGGCATCCCAACGACCGTCGAATTTCAACCCGGGGTCGATACCGGCCAGTTCCAGATTGTCATAAGCATCGGCCACTCGCAGGGTCTTCTGTTTTCCGACCGCATAACCGACTATACTGTTCGGGGAAACGGGCAGGCGAATTTCCGAGAGATCTTCACCGGTTTTGACCAGGTTGATCAGTTCACGCTGCCGCCCGTTGTAGGAAAAAATACTCAACCGTTCGGCATTCATGCAGGCAGCCATTTCCGGAATCATGGCCCCCAAGGTTTCCCGCAGGTTCCGGGCTTTGTCTATCCGGGTACATATTTCCTGCAAATACAAGCCCTGTTCCAGATTTTGCCTTTTGATCGCAGTGCTTGTCTGCATCGGTGTCACCCCCACTCACATCCACGTGACTCGCCCGATGAGACCGATTCCAACCCACTATTATATACAGCAAGTTGTATGCCAGTTGCATCTAATTCCCGCATACAGAAACAAACATCTGTAATTATTTAAGTATTGAGCACTTTAAGCCGCCGGGCAAGCGCTAAAAGCCACCCACGCGAGTGGCGAAATTTCACCAGTAACGCTAAATATCACCGCTCGGCTTGATATAGACGCACCATATGGTCAACGGGAATTATTCTTCCCACATTATAGTGGTTAATCACCCCACATTACACCACCAGTGGTATAAAAAGCCAAATTTGAATTAACTAAACAAAATTATTAAGAAAAACATTAAACAAATCAAACTTTTTTTCTTGACTTTTATACTATTTTGTACTTTTACTCCATTATAGTGGATTAAAGTGGAGTTAGAAGGTGAATTATGTTCCGGGGAAGCAGCTTCCATACAATTGATGCCAAGGGTCGCATCATCGTCCCAACCCGGTTTAGGGATGCCATTAAAGCCGGTGGTTCCGGATCAGTCATGGTGTCCCGCATGGACAGCTGCCTCGTTGCCTACCCGCTGGATGAGTGGCGCAACATCGAAACCCGCATCCTCTCCCTGGCCGAAAAAAGCGACAGTATGCGACGCTTCCGGCGTGTCTTTGTCGGCGGCGCCTTTGAATGTCCCGGAGACCGCCAGGAGCGCATCCTGATCCCACCAACGCTCAGGCAATACGCCGAGCTCGAAAAGGAAATCGTCATGGTGGGGGTTCTGGATCATTTTGAAATCTGGTCCCGCCAGAACTGGGAACAGGAAAATATGGACATGGAAGCCGACATGCAAACAGAGGAGGTACGCAACGAAATAGCCAGACTGGGGCTATAATTCCATGTCTTATCACCACATATCCGTAATGCCGGACGAAGTGGCCCGGTATCTCGACTGTCGTAAGGGGCAGTGTGTGGTGGACTGCACCCTGGGCGGAGCCGGCCATGCAGTTGACATTTGCCGCAGGATTAATCCAGGCGGTACCTTTATCGGCATTGACCAGGATACCAATGCCATCCGCAACGCCGAAGAAAGGTTGCCAAGCCGGGGTATCTACCGGCATCTGGTCCACGCAAATTTCTCCAGCCTGCCGGACATCCTGCGGGACCTTGGCATCAGCGGGGTTGACGCTATCCTGATGGATCTGGGCATATCCCTCCACCACATTGAAGGCAGCGGCCGGGGGTTCAGTTTTCGCAAAGACGAACCCCTGGATATGCGCATGAACCCAAACACACGGGTCACGGCTCATGACATTATAAACACGCACTCGGAAAAAGCCCTGAAAAAGCTATTTTTGACCCTGGGCGAAGAACGCTTGGCCGGCCCCATCGCGAAAAAGATTGTGGCCGCCCGGGCCAAGAATCCGATTGAAAAAGCGGACAAGCTGGCGGAGATCATTGCATCCGCAGTACCGTCCGCGCAAGCATCACGACGGATTCATCCGGCCACCCGCGTCTTCATGGCTTTACGGATCGCGGTCAATCAGGAATTGGATCACCTGGAGTCGTTTATGGCCGGAGTTCCCGATATGTTGAACCCCGGCGGCCGGATCTGCATCCTGTCGTTTCACTCGCTGGAAGACCGGATTGTAAAGCAACAGCTCCGGGCACACGCGGCCCCCTGTACCTGTCCACCGAAGCTACCGGTCTGTACCTGCGGGAAAAAACCACTGCTGCGGCTACTTACGCGCAAAGTTGTCAGGCCGTCTGAGGAAGAAGTGAACCAAAACCCCATGGCACGGAGCACCCGGCTGAGGGCCGCCGAACGATTGTGACCGGAAAATGCTCCCGGTTGGACTGCTTATGAACCGAAAGCTTGCCAAGCAATATGGAACACCAGTCAAAAACTCGCTGGTGATCGGTTTATGGGTCGTGGTGATGGGGGTCCTGATTGGGGAATTGTTTTTTTTTGCCTGGTGCCGGGTCCAGTTTACCCGCACGGGGTATGAGCTGACAACTGAAACCAAGGTAAATCGGCAACTGCATACCGCCCAGCGCGATCTGAAGATCGAGCTGGAACGGCTGAAATCGCCCAAGCGGATAGAGGCCAAAGCCCTGGCCCTTGGCTTGATGATGCCAACTCCTGAACAGACGTTGAGGTTTCAATGAAGGCCGCTAGCTATCACAGAATCCGCGTGCGGGCCACCCTGATCGGTCTCGTCTTCGGATTACTGCTGGTCGGCATCGGGGCCAAGGCGGTTCACGTTCAAATCGTCCACGGCACCTGGCTTTCGGATAAGGCCCTGCGCCAGTACCAGAAGTCGCTGAAGGCCGTCGGCAAGCGTGGTACCATCTTCGACGCACGGGGTCGTGAATTGGCCGTCAGTATCGACCTAACCTCAATTGCGGCTTACCCGGCCCGGATATCGGATGGGGCGGCCACGGCCGCCGCACTGGCAGGCACCCTAAACCTGGACCGCCAGAAACTGGCAGCCAAACTCACCCGCAAGAACCGCTCATTTGCCTGGCTTAAGCGCCATGTAACCCCGAAGGAAGCCCAGGCGGTTCGGAAGCTAAAGCTTTCCGGGATTGACTTTATCCCCGAACACAGCCGGGTCTACCCCCACCGGTCTGTTGCGGCCCAGGTTATCGGATTTGCCGGCATCGACAGCCGTGGCCTGGAGGGCGTCGAATATCTGTTCAACCGCCGTTTGAAAGGAGACCTGGGCAAATACAAGATCTTCAAGGATGCCCTGGGGCGTCGCTTCGACGACCCCACTGGTAACGGCCGCAGCATTCGCGGCCACAATCTTTACCTCTCCATCGACCGGACCATCCAGTACAACGTCGAAAAGATATTGGTGCAGACCATCGAGAAGTTCGAGGCCCGTTCAGCCATGGGGATTGTTATGGTTCCCCAGACCGGGGCCCTCCTGGCCATGGCCAATGTCCCCCTCTTCAACCCCAACAATTACAGCCAATCCACCCGCTGGCACTGGCGCAACCGGACCGTGGCCGACCGGTTCGAACCCGGTTCGACCATGAAAATTTTCAGCATCGCCGCAGCCATCGAGTCCGGTATGTTCAGAGCCAGCAGCGCGCTGTACTGCGAAAACGGCGCCTATAAAATCGGGGCCAACACCGTTCACGACACCAAACCCCATGAGTGGCTGACCGTCACTGACATTGTCCGTCTTTCCAGCAACATCGGTGCGGTCAAAGTGGGTGAAAAGATCGGTGCCGGGCGCCTTTATAGCACCTTAAAGGGTTTTGGCTTCGGGGCCCGGACCGGCATCAGCTGCCCCGGTGAAACGACCGGCCGCCTGTCGCCCTACAAGCGCTGGTCCAAGATCGATGCCGGGGCTATCTCCTTCGGGCAGGGGGTTTCCGTCTCCGCCCTGCAGCTGGCCACGGCCACCGCCGCCATTGCCAATGGCGGCGTCCTAATGCAGCCTTATATTGTGGAGAGAATCACCGATGCGCGGGGACGGGCAATCGAGACCTTCGGCCCGCGGCCGGTTCGCCGGGTTGTCTCGACCGGTACCGCGGCTACCGTGGCCGCAATGATGCGTACGGTCGTCGAAAGCGGCACTGGAACGCTGGCCGCCATGGATGAATACGAAGTCAGCGGTAAAACCGGAACGGCTCAGAAAACCGACGAGAGCGGCAGCTACGACAATGGCAAGTTCGTTGCTTCCTTTACCGGTTTCGTGCCATCCCGGCATCCGGAACTGGTGATTCTGGTGGTCGTGGACGAACCGGAAAGAAATCACTACGGTGGAACGGTCGCCGGGCCGGCCTTCCGTAAAATTGCCGAGTTCACATTGGACTATTTGAACATCGCTCCGCAAAACGGTCACCGCAAAATGATTGTCTCAAGAGAAAGCGAGGCCAGGGGTTGAGATTGTCACAATTGACAACCGCGCTTGACATATCGCCGGATGCAGGGCCTGCCGGCGACGATCCGGATATCGCTTCGATCCACTACCATACCGGCGATGTCCGGACCGGTGGTCTTTTTGTGGCCATGCCCGGCCTTAAAGCCGACGGGCATGATTTCATTGACCAGGCAGTGGCCGGCGGTGCCGCCGCGGTCGTGTCACAGCGCCCGGTCTATGCACCGGTCCCGGTTATCGTCGTCCCGGATACCCGTGCAGCCCTGGCCCGACTGGCTGCCCGTTTTTACGGTGATCCGGCCGAAGATCTGTTCCTGATCGGACTGACTGGCACAAATGGAAAGACAACCACCGCTTATATCATTGAAAGCATCCTGACCCGGGCCGGGCTGGCCACCGGCGTCATCGGCACCATTGAATACTGTTATGCCGGCCGCCGCTATGACAATCCCATGACCACCCCGGAATCCAGCGATCTGCAGCGTATTCTAAGCGAAATGCGGGCGGCCGGCGTCACCCACGTGGTCATGGAAGTCTCCTCCCACGCCCTGGACCTGCAACGCGTGGATGGCTGCCGCTTTGCAGTGGCCGTCTTCACCAACCTGACGCGCGACCACCTGGACTACCATCACGATATGGCCCACTACTGGGCCTGCAAAAAGCGCCTGTTCACCGAACACCTGGCCATCGACGAAAAGCCGACTGCTATTATCAACAGCAATGACAGCATGGCGGCGGACCTCGTGGCAACCCTGGAGAAGATCGGCTCTCCGGCAACCATACTAACAACCGGTGATAAGCCCGAAGCCATTATCCGGCCTATCGCTTACACAGCGACGGGCGCCGGACTGGAAGTCACCCTGACCACCCCGGCTGGACCAATCGAAATCCGGTCGCCACTGGTGGGCCGGCACAATCTCGAAAATGTCATGAGCGCTGTAGGCGTCGGGCTGCATCTGAACCTCTCGCCGGTTATAATGAAACAGGGGCTTGAAGCCCTGACAGCTGTCCCGGGCCGCCTGGAGCCAGTCGCCAACGAACGGGGCCTGTATATTTTCGTGGACTATGCCCACACACCGGATGCCCTTGAAAACGTACTGCAGGCGCTGGTAAGGCTCCGCCGTGCCAGGATCATCTGTGTCTTCGGCTGCGGCGGCGACCGGGACCGGACCAAACGGCCCCTCATGGGCGCCATAGCCGGGCGCCTGGCCGATCTTACCATCGTCACTTCGGACAATCCGCGCACCGAAGATCCGGATACCATCATCACCGAGATACTCACCGGCGACTTGCAAGCCGGCCATCCCCGGCTTAGTGCCGCAGATCTGCAACGCAATCCAGACCAGACCGGATTTCTTGTAGAACCGGACCGCCGCACCGCTATAAAACTGGCCGTCCGCCTGGCCCGGCCAGAGGACATCGTCCTCATCGCAGGCAAAGGACACGAGACCTATCAGATTCGGGGAACGGAAAAATTTGATTTCGATGACCGCGCCGAAGCCAGCGCCGCGTTATCTGAAGTAGACCCGGACAGCCCGAGCACGCGCTGGTCCGTCCCCGATCTTCTCGCCGCTACCGGTGGTACCCTTGTTGCGGGCAGCCGGGACCTGGTTTTCACGGATATCGCTATCGATTCGCGCACCATTGCCGGCGATGCCGTTTTTGTCGCCATCCGCGGGGAAAACCATGATGGTCATGGATTTGCGGCCCAGGTACTCGACAAGGGAGTCAGGGGCATCATCTGCGCAGACAAACGCGTGGCCGAACTGACGGAACTAAGGGAACGTTACCCTCAGGCAGTCTGGATCAGTGTCCCCGATACCACCCTGGCCCTGGGCCGGCTGGGGCGCTATCATCTGCGTCGCACCGGTGTGCCGGTAGTAGCCATCACCGGTTCAAACGGCAAAACTTCGACCCGCAACATGACGGCGGCCGTGCTCGCTCAAAAATTCAATGTGCTGACGACTGCCGGAAATTTCAACAACGAGATCGGCCTGCCGCTGACCCTGCTGCGGTTGCGGCCGGACCACGACTGGGCCGTGCTGGAACTGGGAATGAACCACGCCGGTGAAATTCGGTACCTGGCCGGGCTCTGTGACCCCCAGGTAGGCGTTATCACGAATATCGGCCCGGCTCACCTGGAGTTTCTCGGATCCCTGGAAGGTGTCCAAAAAGCCAAGGGTGAACTGCTCGAAGCACTTCCGGCCGACGGCCGAGCCATCTTGAACGGTGATGACCCGCGCTGCCGGGAGCTGGCCCGGACCTGTCCCTGCCCGGTGGACTATTTCAGTTTTGCCCGGGAGGCCGATACCAGCGCCGGTGACATAACAGCCGGCGCAGAGGGGCTGACTTTCGGCCTCAACCTTGCCGGAGACCAGCAGACCATCTGCATGAACGTGGCCAGCCGTTTCATGGTGGCCAACGCGCTGGCGGCCGCCGGCGTCGGGCAGTACCTGGGCCTTTCCGGCGAGCAGATAAAAACCGGGTTGGAATCTTTCTCGCCGGTGTCCGGCCGACTGGTCGTAAAACAGACCCGGGACGGGGTCCACATTATCGACGATACCTATAATGCCAATCCCGGCAGCATGATGGTCGCCATCGACACCCTGGTGCAACGCGCCGGCAGACAGCGCCGCTTTTTGGTATTGGGCAACATGGCCGAGCTTGGCAGCCATGCTCCGCAATTGCATTTTGAACTGGGCCAGAAAGCGGCCACGGCCGACCCGACACGGCTTTACCTAGCCGGGGAAAACGCGGCGTCCACGGCTGCCGGTGCAGAGGCCGGCGGACTGCCTGCAGGGGCTTTGGTCACCGGTGACCACCCGACAATCATCACTGATCTGAAACAACACTTGCAGCCGGGAGACTGGGTCCTCATCAAGGGCTCCCGTGCGATGCACATGGAGACTGTCGCCGCCGGCCTGCTCGCGTGAAGCCGGTCTATATAAACAACGCGTCAGAGGGCACTTAGGAAAAAGAATGGTCTATCACTTTCTATATCCACTGCACGAAGTTATCTCGGCCTTCAATGTTTTCCGGTATATTACTTTCCGGACCATTTATGCCAGCCTGACCGCGTTCTTGATCTGCTTTCTGCTAGGGCCCTGGGTCATCCGCAAGCTCCAAGCAATGCAGGTTGGCCAGTATGTCCGGGACGACGGCCCCGAATCGCATTTGGACAAGGCCGGCACCCCCACCATGGGGGGCACCCTGATAGTCTTCTCGGTAACCGTATCAACTATCTTGTGGACGGATATCACCAATTTTTATGTCTGGATCGCCCTGCTGATCACATTGGGATATGCCCTTATCGGTTTTACCGATGACTACCTGATGCAGGTCAAGAAGCAGAGTAAAGGCCTGGGTGCCCGCAGTAAATTCATGCTGCAGACGATCCTGGCCCTGACGGCCGGGGCGCTGTTGTGGGCCCACCCCGAATTCTCAACCCAGGTAACCGTTCCTTTTTTCAAGCGGGTATCACCGGATCTGGGCTGGGGCTATGTGCTTTTTGCCGCCCTGGTAATCGTGGGGGCTTCCAACGCCGTCAATCTTACCGACGGACTGGACGGCCTGGCCATCGGCCCCCTGGTGATCGCGTCGACCGCTTATATGGTTTTCGCCTATGTGACCAGCCACATTAAAATAGCGGAATACTTGCAACTCAACTACGTCTCAGGGGGCGGCGAGATTACCGTGTTCTGCGGAGCGCTGGCCGGTGCTGGACTCGGCTTTTTATGGTTCAACGCCTACCCGGCCCAAGTGTTCATGGGTGATGTCGGCTCCCTTTCGCTGGGTGGCGCCCTGGGCACCGTAGCCGTCATCACCAAACAGGAAATTCTGCTGGTGCTCGTGGGCGGGCTTTTCGTAGTGGAAACGTTGTCGGTTATCTTCCAGGTTGGCTTTTTTAAAATCACCGGGGGCAGACGCATTTTCAGGATGGCCCCTTTGCATCATCATTTTGAACTCAAAGGCTGGCCGGAACCCAAGGTTATTGTCAGATTCTGGATTGTGGCGATTGCCCTGGCACTTTTATCGATGAGCACCCTTAAACTCAGGTAGTGGCACTTGGAACTGGTTCAAAAAAATATACTGGTGGTGGGACTGGGAAAATCCGGCCGGGCGGCTGCCCGGTTCGCCGCCCGGCAGAAGGCGCGGGTTACCGTGACGGATTTGAACGTTGCCGACAATCTGACGGATTTTCTGCCCGGATTGCAAGACCAGGGGATACGCCTGGTGTTGGGTGAGCACCCCGGGGACATTTTCAAGCAGGCGGAGTTGATCGTTGTCAGTCCGGGCGTGCCGCACACCATTGCACCACTCGAACTGGCCCGCCAGGCGGGTGTACCGATCCTGGGAGAACTTGAATTTGCGGCGCGTTTTGTCCGCGAACCGGTGGTCGCCATTACCGGGACCAACGGAAAGACCACCACCACCGCGCTGGTGGGCGACATGCTGGAACACTCCGGCAAGCGGGTATTCGTCGGCGGCAATATCGGCAACCCCCTGATCGACTATGTGGCCGGAGGCGGCGGGGCCGACTTGGTAGTCCTCGAAGTGAGCAGCTTCCAACTGGACACCGCCATTACCTTTCGTGCCAACGTGGCGGTGCTGCTCAATATCAGTGCCGATCATCTAGACCGGTATGACGATTTTGAGGCGTATGTACGCTCCAAAGGCCGCATCTTCAGAAACCAGACACAAGCAGACACGGCGGTCGTCAACCGGATGGACCCAGAGATCAGAAAACTGGCGGACGCCTGTCGGGCGAGGGTGTGGCCCTTTTTCCACACCGGTCGCAACGGCAGCATGCCCGACCCGGGCGCGGAGATATTGACCGACCGGTTGGTTCTGCGCACCGGCGGTGCCCCTCTGGTGCTGAGTCTGCAGGGTATTTTGCTTACAGGCGCACACAATCGTGAGAACATAGCGGCCGCCGCCCTGGCCGCCCTGGCCGTTGGCGGCACGGCTGGCGGCATCCAGCAGGCGATTGGGCAGTTTCACGGCCTGGCCCATCGCCTGGAAACAGTGGCCACCGTAAAAGGGGTTCTCTACGTGGATGATTCCAAGGGTACCAATGTGGAAGCCGTGTCCCGCGCCCTGGAGTCTCTCAACCAGCCGACGGTTTTGATTATGGGTGGCCGCGACAAAGGCGGTGATTATACCATGCTCAAACCGCAACTGGAGAAAACAGTCAAACGGCTGGTGGTCATGGGAGAAGCCGCTGCCGCTATTGCGGCCCAGCTGGGGGCGTACGCCCCGGTGGAGAACGCGACCGATATGGCCCAGGCCGTCCGCCTGGCCGCCGCCGCCGCCGACCCCGGGGATGTGGTGTTGCTGTCCCCGGCCTGTTCGAGTTTCGACATGTATGACAGTTACGCCCAACGGGGCGAAGATTTTTGCAAACAGGTGAACGCGCTCAAATGAAGAACGCTAAAAAAACCAACATACCGCCTCCGGACCCCATGGCTTATGACGTGGGCTTGCTGTTCCCGGTCCTGTTCCTGGTGGGTATCGGCATCGTGATGGTGTACAGCGCGAGTTCAGCCCTGGCACTGAAGAAATTCGGCTCGGACTTTTACTTCTTGAAAAAGCAGGCCGTTTTCTCCCTGGTGGGAATCGTGGCCCTGGTCATGTGCCGGCACTTTCCCTATCGCCTGCTCAAACCCTTGGCGTACCCCATATTGTTTGTCGCCTTTGGGCTGCTCTGCATTGTCCACATTCCCGGCCTGGGAGTAAACGTCGGCGGAGCGACCCGTTGGATCAGGGTTTTCGGCTTTTCTTTTCAACCGTCAGAGTTCGCCCGCCTGGCCCTCGTCATTTACATTGCCTATTCCATGAGTCGCAAAATCGATGAGATCCGTGATTTTTATATCGGTTTTCTACCGCATTTGATCGTTTTGGGGATTTTCACCGCCCTAATCATTATCCAGCCGGATTTCGGGGCTATTGTAATTCTCGGGGCCATCACCTGGATCATGCTGTTCGTGGGCGGCGTGCGATTAATCCACCTGGGGTCGGTCCTGCTGTTCCTGTTTCCGTTTATTTACCTTTTCATGGTGAATGCCGCCTACCGGACGAGAAGGCTGATGAGTTTCATGGACCCCTGGCAGCATTCAAGCGATGCCGGTTATCAAACCGTCCACTCTTTGATGGCTTTCGGCAGCGGGGGCATCTGGGGTACCGGAATCGGAAAAGGGGTGCAAAAGCTGTTTTACTTGCCCGAACCGCACACGGATTTCATCTTTTCCGTCATCGGAGAAGAGTTGGGGCTGGTCGGGGTGATGGTGATCCTGCTGTTGTATGCCATCATCCTGTGCCGGGGTATCAGCATCGCACGCAATGCCCGGGACGAATTCGGGGCCTACATCGCCGTCGGCCTTACAACAGCCATCGGCCTGCAAATCTGCATCAATATGGGCGTGGCGCTGGGCCTGTTACCGACCAAAGGGCTGACCCTCCCGTTTTTAAGTTACGGGGGCAGCTCCCTGCTGATGAGCATGGCCTCTATCGGCATCTTGATGAACATAGGAAAATCGAATTGATGGTGGTCGCAAAAAATCATACTACGCAGCCAGCCGATCCGGGAGGCAGTCACCTGAGCCTGGCCATTGCCGGTGGTGGTACCGGGGGGCATCTTTTCCCGGGGATCGCGATTGCCCGGGAGTGGCTGGGACGTCATCCCAAAAATCGGGTGCTGTTCGTGGGGACCGACCGGAAATTCGAAAAAGAGATTCTATCTGAAAACGGTTTCACGCACATGGCAATTACCGCGTCCGGTATCAAAGGGTTGGGCCTGTTTAAAAAAATATGGGCCCTGGGCTGCATCCCCAAAGGCATCGCTCAGGCGATGGGCATCCTGGGGCGGTTTAAACCCCACGTCGTACTGGGTGTGGGTGGTTACAGTTCAGGTCCGGTCGCACTGGCCGCCTGGCTGCGCTGGATTCCGGTGGTGCTGCACGAACAGAACCTGCTGCCGGGCATCACCAACCGACTGTTGGCCCGGATTGCCCGGCGGATTTATCTCTCTTTCGAGCAGACCCGCCTACCGGGAGGCCCCCAACGAATGCTGATAACGGGCAACCCGGTACGGGCTGAGTTTCTGGCCCCGCCGGACCGGCAACACCGGGCGGAGACGTCCTTTACCGTCCTGATTGCAGGCGGCAGCCAGGGTGCGCATGGCATCAATACCGCGGTGTGCGCGGCGCTTGAAAACCTGACTGATCCGGAGGGACTGCTGTTTATCCACCAGACGGGTACCGCCGATCAGGACACGGTTGCCCAGGCCTACGCTAAGACCGGTATACGCAGCGAAGTAAAACCGTTCTTTTTCGACATGGCTGCCCGCTATCACCGGGCCGATCTGATCATCTGCCGGGCGGGGGCCACCACGGTGGCAGAAATTACCGCCATGGGCAAAGCGGTTCTCTTCGTACCGTTCCCCCATGCGGCGGACAACCATCAGGTGTTGAACGCCCGGACCCTGGCCGACAACGGGGCGGCCCTGATGCTAGAAGAAAAAGAGTTAAGCGGCGCGGTCCTGGCCAAATGGATAAACCATTTTCGGGTCAATCCGGAAGAACTGGCGCGGATGGCCACCCTGGCGGCTTCCCGGGGCAAACCGCAAGCGGCCGCAACGATCGTCGATGATATTTATCATTTACTGGCGCCCGCTAAGGGGTAACTATGTATCAAAAGAAATATCATATCCATTTTGTGGGCATTGGCGGCATCGGCATGAGCGGCATCGCCGAACTGCTTCTGAATCTCGGTTACCGTGTTTCCGGATCGGACATTGCATTATCGGATATCACCCGCCGGTTGGAAAAGCTGGGTGGCAAGATCTATAACGGTCACGCCGCGGCAAACCTCAAGGACGTTGATGTAGTGGTTACCTCCTCGGCTATCGAGGCCGCCAACCCGGAGGTAGCGCTGGCCCTGGAAAAAGCCATCCCGGTTATTCCGCGGGCGGAGATGCTGGCCGAGTTGATGCGGTTGAAGTATTCAATCGCCATCGCCGGTGCGCACGGTAAAACCTCCACCACTTCCCTGGTGGCGGCCATATTGGACCAGGGTGAGCTGGATCCAACCGTCGTCATTGGCGGCAAACTGAAAAGCATCGGTGTCAACGCTGTGCTGGGCCAGGGCGATTTTATCGTGGCCGAGGCAGATGAAAGCGACGGCAGTTTCCTGAAATTCTCACCGGCCATCGCGGTCGTTACCAATATCGACAAGGAGCACCTGGATTTCTACAAGGACCTGGAAGACATCAAGTCCGTCTTTTTGGATTTTATCCACCGCATCCCGTTTTACGGGCTGGCGGTGCTCTGCCTGGACAACGAGGCCGTCCAGGATATTATACCGCGTATTAAGAACCGGTACACGACTTACGGGCTCAGCAGCCAGGCGGACCTGCAGGCCAAGAATGTCCGCTTCGACGAGCTGCAAAGCTGTTTCGACCTGTACCATCATGGCCGGGACCTGGGTGAAATCTGCCTGAACATGCCGGGCATTCACAATATCTACAATTCCATGGCAGCTATTGCGGTCGGGCTGGAGTTGGGAATCCGCTTCGCTACCATTAAGAAGGCCCTGGAAACCGTCCAGGGTGTTCAGCGGCGCCTGGAGATCAAAGGCGAAATAAAGGGCGCTACGGTGATAGATGATTACGGCCATCACCCGACCGAAATCAAAACCACATTGCAGGCCCTGAAAGAGTGCTGGCCCGACCGACGCAAGGTGGTGGTTTTTCAGCCGCACCGCTATACCCGTACCCAGGCCTTATTCGATGAGTTTACACGGGCTTTTTATCAGTCCGATGTACTGCTGGTCATGCCCATTTATGCGGCCAGCGAAAAACCAATAACGGGCATTGATGCCACGGTGCTCTGTGAAGGTATCAAGGCCCATGGGCATAAAGATGTCCACTGTGTCAGCGGACCTGAAGAGGCTGTCAAACGGCTGCAGACGCTGCTTGAACCGGAAGACGTTCTTTTGACGCTCGGTGCGGGTGATGTGTGGAAAATCGGAGAACAGGTTCTCGCCGGCAAAAACTGAAATGGTAAAATGGTAAAGAAGAAGAAATCATTGCGTAAAAACAAATCCAAGGCCCGACAGGCCGCAAAACGCGCGCGTACGCGGCAGAGGCTGTCACTGGCGTTGAAAACTACAACCGTTGTGATTGCCGTTCCCCTGCTGGCGCTGGGATTTATCTTTACCCACGACCTGATTACCCAGTGGGACCATTTTAACACCAAGACGATCTATGTTACTGGCCACCACCGCCTGACTGATACGCAGGTTTTGGAACTGGCGGGCATCGCGTCCGGGCAGAACATCCTGTCGGTAAACCTGGGGCAGGTCCGCAAGCGGCTGATCAGCCATGGGTGGATTGCCGATGCAGCCGTCAACCGAAAATTGCCTGACGGACTGGGGATCGTAATCCGTGAGCATACACCAGCGGCGGTCATCGATCTCGGCCCCGGCTTTCTCATGGATGCCCGGGGCCGGGTATTCAAAAAGCTGGAGCCGGGTGAATCCGGACAACTACCGGTGGTCAGCGGTCTGGTCTATGCGGACTTGGTGGTGGCGCGCGACCCCGATACTGCCCTTATGCTTGCTGTGGTGGACCTGATCGCCATGAGCCGCGGATCGGCCGCCGTCATTCCCGGCAAACGGCTGAAGCGGATCCAGGCTGATCGGGAAACCGGCCTTACCCTGACCCTGGCTGGCCGGCCGGCCACCATAAAAATCGGTTATGACCGCTATTCCGAAAAGCTCCACATGCTCAATGTGATCAGTCAATATACCGATCGGTCACCCGACTTGACCCGTATTGAATCAGTTGACCTGAATAACACCGACCGGATTATTCTCGGTCCGGTTGTGCCGGATGCGCCCATTGGCAATAACAAGGAGGTTTAAGATGCAGCCACAGGAAGAAATAATCGTCGGTCTGGATGTTGGCACCACCAAAATCTGCGCGGTTGTCGGGGAAGTATCCGGCAGCGATATCAACATCATTGGTATTGGGACCCATCCCTCCATTGGCCTGCGCAAGGGTGTGGTGGTCAATATCGAATCCACGGTGGAATCCATCCAGAAAGCCGTGGAAGAAGCCGAACTGATGGCCGGATGTGAAATTTCCTCGGTCTATGCGGGTATCGCGGGCGGCCATATCACCGGTTTCAACAGTCGGGGCATCGTGGCAATCAAAGGGCCGGAAATCACCGACAATGACGTGGAACGGGTAATCGACGCCGCCCGCGCGGTGGCCATTCCTATGGACCGTGAGGTCATCCACGTCCTGCCCCAGGAATTCATCGTCGATGACCAGACCGGAATCCAAAACCCGGTGGGCATGGCCGGCGTGCGCCTAGAGGCTAAAATTCACATCGTGACCGGTGCCGTCACCTCGGCGCACAATATCGTCAAGTGCTGCAATCGCAGCGGGCTCGATGTTTGCGACATCGTGCTTGAATCCCTGGCTTCGGGTGAAGCGGTCCTCACTTCCGAAGAGCGCGAGCTGGGCACGGCCCTGGTAGACCTGGGCGGCGGCACCAGTGACCTGGCGGTCTTTTCCGGCAACAACATCAAGCACACCTTTGTGCTGGCCCTGGGGGGCAACAACATCACCAACGATATTGCGGTCGGACTGCGAGCCCCCATTGCCGAAGCGGAAAAAATAAAGAAGAAATACGGCACCTGCATTGCCGGTAAGATCAGTGGCGAAGAAACCATCGAAGTCCCGGGTATGGGCGGGCGGGAAGCGCGGCAACTGCCGCGTCAGATCCTGGGTGAAATTCTGGAACCCCGCATGGAAGAAATCTTCACCCTGATCAAGCGTGAAATCTACCGTGAAGGCATGGAAAATGCGTTGACATCGGGTATCGTCCTGACCGGCGGCAGCGCCCTACTCGCGGACGCTACCGAAGTGGCTGAATCGATTTTCAACCTGCCGACCCGCTTGGGCACCCCCCGGGGAATCAATGGTCTGGTAGATGTCGTTAACAATCCCATGTACGCCACTGGTGTCGGGCTGGTTTTATATGGCGCCAAGAATCAGTCCGAAAAAAAGTTTCGCATTCGGGATGCCAATATTTTCAACCGGCTGATCAGCCGCATGAAACGATGGTTCAAAGATGTAATTTAGGCGCTTGCAAGCGTTATCCAACGCCAAGCATTTTACGATGTGCGAATTAGGTTTCGGGACCTTAAACATAAACGCCAAGCCAACATCATGAGTCTTAAACAAATACAGCTTTTTTCACCGGATTTAGATCCGACAACCGCGGCCTCAGGCGGCCGCACAGTACAGGAGGGTGGGGATATGACGTTTACATATGTAGAAAATGAGAAATCCGCAAAGATCAAGGTTATCGGGGTTGGCGGTGCCGGCGGGAACGCCGTCAACAACATGATCGATTCCAAGCTCCAGGGCGTCCGGTTCATTGAGGCCAATACCGATGCCCAGGCCCTCGACATTTCAAAGGCCCCGGAGAAGATCCAGATCGGCGAACTGCTCACCGAAGGGCTGGGGGCCGGGGCTAACCCGCAGGTCGGCCGGGATGCCGCTGTTGAAAACCTGGATGAAATTCGTAGCGCCCTGGACGACAGCCATATGGTGTTCATTACCGCCGGCTTCGGCGGCGGTACCGGGACCGGGGCGGCACCGGTCATCGCGCAAGCCTGCAAGGACCTGGGGGCTTTGACCGTGGCCGTAGTTTCTAAACCGTTTTCTTTTGAAGGCCGCAAACGCGCCCGGCAGGCTGAAGAGGGCATCGCTGCCTTGAAGGAAGTAGCCGATACGGTGATCACGATTCCAAATGATCGCCTGCGGGGTCTGGCCTCCAAAAACGCCCGCATGGTGGACATGTTCAAGAAGGCGGATGAGATTTTGCTGCATTCGGTCAAAGGAATAACCGATCTCATTATGATCCCGGGATTGGTCAACCTGGATTTCGCGGACGTAAAAACCACCATGTCCAAGGCCGGCTTGGCCATCATGGGAATCGGTATTGCCAGCGGTGAAAACCGAGCTGTGGAAGCGGCCGAACGGGCCATTTCTCATCCGCTGCTGGAAGACATCTCCATTGCCAGCGCCAAGGGCGTCCTCATGAACATCACCTCATCCAGCGACCTGACCCTCGAGGAAATGACGGAAGCATCCGACAAAATCTATGACGAGGTCGGTGAAGACGCCGAAATCATCTGGGGCCAGGCCATCGATGAAACGCTGGGTGATGAAATGCGGGTAACGGTGATCGCCACTGGTATCGGCGGTCCGACCGCGGGAAAACAGCCCTTGCGGGGGGTGGTCCGTGATATCACCAGCGCTGACCTGCAGGCCGCGGTGGACCTGGAAGAACCAACTTATATCCGGGTACAGGAAGCAGTGGGCGAATCTTCGGGCGCGACCTACCGTGGAACGAGTAGTTACAAAGGCCTCGTGATCGACAACGACGACCTGGACGTTCCAACATTTCTGCGCAAAAAGGCCGATTAGGACTTGCGTGGACGCACTGCGGGTACTTACTATGCGACTAGCGACAACCATTGATGGCCAACAGATGCAACATGGGCAGAAAAACCGCCAAAAATCGGGATCGACTCGACGGCGAATCGGGTGCGGTGATCAAAAGTCACCACAACCGGATCACGGTTGCGCTGGTCTATCCCAATACGTATCGCATCGGCATGTCCAATCTGGGTTTTCTCACGGTCTACCGGCTGATCAACCGGTTTGACCGGGTCGTCTGTGAACGCGCATTTCTCCCCGATGCAGATGGCAAGACCGATCGGGAGATACGCACGGTTGAATCGGGAAAAACGCTCGGCACCTTCGATATCGTCGCCTTTAGCCTGTCGTTCGAAAACGATTATCCGGCCATCCTGGCGGTACTGCAAAAAGCAGGGCTCCCCCTGGAATCCAGCGCACGAGGAACCCCCCACCCCCTCGTCGTGGCAGGGGGGGGTCGCCTGCTTTTTAAATCCCGAACCGATCGCCCCTTTCATCGACTGCTTCCTGCTCGGTGAGGCAGAAATCAACCTGCCCCTTTTCCTGGAAAAGGTTGATCCCGCGGCCGACCGTTCGGCAGTCCTCACGCAAATCGCTCATCACGTTCCCGGCGCCTATGTACCGGCCTTCTATACCCCGTCCTATAAGGCCGACGGTACCCTGCTGGATCGGGTGGTTCTACCGGGAATTTCTGCAACCGTTAAACCACCCCGGTTTCCAGACCTGGCTGCTGAGCCGGCCTTCAACAGCATCATCGCAACGGATACCACTTTTGAGGACACCTATCTGGTAGAGGTAGCCCGGGGGTGCCCCCACGGCTGCCGTTTTTGCAGTGCGGGTTTTGTCTATCGTCCGCCACGTTTCCAATCCTTGGAAACCTTGAAAGGGTGTTTGGCGGAAGCGGCCGAACGTACATCCAAAGTGGGGCTCGTGGGCACGGCCGTCGCCGACCTGCCCGGCCTGCATGAGCTGTGTCATTTGGCCGGTGAAAAGAACCTGCAAGTATCGTTCAGCAGCCTGCGAGCTGATGCCCTGGATGCTGAGCTGATCAACACCTTGCGCAGCAGCGGGGTCAAGACAGCCACCATAGCACCGGATGCGGGATCGGAACGGATGCGCCGCGTCATCAATAAAGGTATGAACGAAACTGAAATCCTCACGGCCACCGCAGCCCTGGTCACCGGCGGCATCCCCAATCTCAAACTTTACTTTATGGTGGGCCTGCCCTGGGAATCGGCCGCGGATGTGGAAGCCATCATCAGGCTGACCCAAAAAATCAAAGCCCGCTTTCTGGAAGCCAGCCGGTCGCGTAAAAAGATCGGCACCATCACCGTCAGTATCAATGCTTTTGTTCCCAAACCCTTCACACCCTTCCAATGGTGTCCCATGGAGGACCGCCGGACCCTGCAAAATAAAATCAAAACCCTGCGTAAAGCCCTCCAGAAAATCCCCAATGTCCGCGTGCAGTCCGAGAATCTGCGCTGGTCCTATATCCAGGCACTCTTTGCCCGTGGTGATCGCCGGGTCGCCGACCTGCTCAAATCTGCGCATGCCAAAGGCGGCAACTGGGCGCAAACATTCAAGGAAACGGATCAGGACCCTGATTTCTATGTCACCCGGACTAGGGAGACGTCGGAGCACTTGCCCTGGGAGTTTATCGACCACGGATTGAAAAGGGCATTTCTATTGAGCGAATACCACCGGGCCCGGGAAGCCAAAACGACGCCGGCCTGTGCCCTGGAGAACTGCCACCTGTGCGGTGTCTGTCAGACCGCTCGCCCACCTCATGTGGATCTGTCGACCGAACAGGTGACCGGTGCACTGGTGGTTTGCTGTCAAGCCGGGCTACCTTATATAATTAGGCCTGTCGATCGGACATTTTACCCGCGTTCCCATGCCGGAACCGATCGTTCATCCATGCTTGCCTGAAAATCTTTTAAACTTAATAAGTTCGGCAATTTCCCGGCTTTTACGACCCCCCGCACAGCCTGCAAAAAGAACTTGAAACCATCTGCTCATTATGTTAGTCGTGCTGTTGGTTTATCAAAAATCCTTCTTTCCAAACGCCACAAGAATTGAAAGGATCGGACTGCATATGACTTCGAAAAGCGAGTTGCAACTGGCCCTCCGACTAACATTGATTCTGTTGGTCGTAGGGTTGTTTTGTTTTGCTGCACTTCCCGTCACCCCCCCGGACAAACCCGTCAGGATTGCCTTTCAAACCAAAGCTGGCAAAGTAATGTTCGACCACACCACCCACATGAGTGCGTCCGGCTACGGTTTAAACTGCAATGACTGTCACCATCACCCCGGCGAAGGTGAAGACGAAATTGAAGAGCACGGGAGTTGCGGCGCCTGCCATGCCAAACCCGAGGAAGCCGAACGGGTGAGCCAAACGTGCAACGCCTGTCACGATCCCGAGGATTACGATCTGGAGGAGATGACGAACAGGGCAGACGCCTATCACGCTCAATGCATCTCGTGCCATAAAGATTTTGAAGCCGGACCGGTTGAATGTGCCGCCTGCCATATGATTTAGCCAGGCGGAAAATCTTTCAAAGAGCTGCGCCTTTCACCCAATAGCGGCAAACTTTTAAAAGGCTAAACTATGCTGAAAAGATCATTTTTAGGTTGGTCGAAGCCCAGAATAAAAAACCTGACGGTCGGTGATATCCATCGTCCACCCGAGACCATTGCAGTCCCCGGGACGATAAAACTCCTGATCGAAAAGCCAGGGGTCCCCACCGGGCCGCCCTTAGTACAACCGGGCGAAGTGGTTAAATCCGGTCAAAAACTGGTGTTGTTCGAACAGGCGGACACCTATGCCACCGCACCAGTGACCGGGCAGGTCACCCGGGTTTCCACCCGGGCGGGCGATTTTGGAAAAACCTATGTTGAAATCTGCATTGCTGCCGAAGATGCCGACCAGGCGGATGACGCCTGGGCAGCTGCCTGCGGCGACACCCCGACCCTGGATACCCTCACCGGCTACCTGGCCAACGTACCGGGGAAACCAGGCCTGGAAGCACTGCAAAATCCAGAGAAGCCGATCCACAAAATTGTGGTAAACGGGTCCGATGCGGACCTGCTGGTAGCCACGCGCCAATACCAGGTAAAGAACCAGGCCGACGATATCCACCATGGTATCGGTATTCTGAAAAAAGCCACCGGCATAGATGACATCGTGATCTGTCTGACCCAGGATGTCGTCCAGAATGTCGGTCATCTGGGCGCTGAACCGGTAGGGGTCAATAACGAATACCCCGGCACCCTGCCCTTGATGATCATGAAAGATTCTCTGGATATGGAAGTTCCGGCCGGCGATGACTGCGAGGATCTGGGTGTATTTTTCATCAGCGCCGAAGCCGTCGCCTCCATCGGCCGGGCCTTTACCCAAAAAGCCATTCCAACTGAAAAAACGATTACCGTCGTCGATAAAACCGGTACTATCCGTCTGTACCAAGCCACCATCGGAACCCCGTTGAACGCTGTATTTGCAAATATGGGCGTCGTTCTCGAAGAGGGGGACCGAATTATTTCCGGCGGCCCAATGACCGGAGCGGCCATTTATTCCGATGAATTCCCAATCATGCCGGACACCGATGCTATCGTCGTCCAGGGTGCTGCGGAAATCCCGCTGATGTCGGATTACCCCTGCATCAATTGCGGAGATTGCATCCCCATTTGTCCGGCTCGCATCCAGGTCAACATGCTGGTGCGATTTCTGGAAGCCGGCCAATACCAGGATGCCGCGGATCTGTATGACCTGCTCTCCTGCGTGGAATGTGGCCTGTGCACCTTCGTGTGCCCCGCCAAGATACCGATTTTTCAGTATATAAAACTTGCAAAATATGAACTAGCTCGACTCGAATCTGCGGAGGCCGCTAATGAGTAATTCGAAGAAACTAATCGTCTCCCATGCTCCCTTCTGGCACAACGGGAGCAATGTGACCGAACGCAGTTATGCCATCCTGGTCGCTGCCATGCCGGCCGTAATAGCTGGCATCCTGCAGTACGGCGCACCGGCCATCGCCGTAGTCTGTCTGGCAGTGGGCAGCGCCATGGGGTGGGAATGGCTGATCAACCGCATCATGAAACAAGCCCCCACGATTGGTGACGGCAACGCCGCCGTGATCGGCCTGATGGTGGCCATGCTGCTGCCGGCTACGGTCGCCTGGTGGGTTGTCCTAACCGGTACATTCCTCGCGGTCGTCATGGGGAAGCAAATTTACGGCGGCATCGGCGCCAACCCTTTCAACCCGGCGGTCATGGCCGTGGCAATGATGTCGGTGGCCTGGACGGCGCTGCTGGATTTCGATACGGCCCTGGTGCATTACGATTTCGGCTACAACATGCTTTACCCGCTGGGCGCTTACAAAGCGTTCGGCATCACCGGTATCGAATCCTTTGGTTATATGGACCTGCTCCTGGGCCGCCAGGCCGGCGGGCTGGGATCCACCTTCGGCCTGGGATTGGTTGTCGGCGGACTCTATCTCATTCTCCGCGGTTTCATCCGCTGGGAAATAGTCGGCAGTTTTCTGGCTGGCGTACTGGTAACCGCCCTGTTGTTCAATATGTCTGATCCGACAATGTATGCCGATCCGATCTTTCACCTGCTGACCGGCTATACCTTGATCGGGGCCTTCTTCCTGGCACCCGAGGATGCCTCGTCACCGGTCAACCCCATCCCGATGCTGATTTACGGGGCCGAGTGCGGGATCCTGACCGTCCTGATCCGCAATATCGGCATGTATGCCGACGGCGTGCTGCTGGCCATCCTGGTGATGAACTCCATCAATCCGCTCATCGATAGAATCAGACCGCAAGCGATAGGAAAGGTAGGCTAACATGGGTGAAATGATTAAAATGGTCGTGGTATTGACGTTTCTCAGCTCCCTTTCCGGGGGATTGCTGGCCTATGTCAAGGAAAACACCGCACAACGGATCGAGGACCAGGTGCTCCAATTTGTCAAGGGGCCCACGTTAAAAAGCCTTTTCAAGGATGCTGAAAACGATCCCCTGTCGGACCGGTTTACCATTGAACGCGACAAGGAGAGCATGACCTTTTTCGTTGCCAAACTGGACGGAAAAACTCAAACCGTCGCATTTGAAGCGTTCGGCAAAGGTTACGGCGGTGATGTCGGCCTGATGGTGGCCGTGGATGTGGCCACGGATAAAATCTACGGCGTGGGTGTTACCACCCACAGCGAGACCGCCGGCCTGGGTTCCACGGCCAAGGACGATCCGTCCTTTGCCGTCCAGTTCGCCGGTCAGCCGCTCCTGGAACCGATCCAGGTTACCGGCGACGGCGGCAAGATCAACGCCCTGTCCGGCGCCACGATTACGTCCCGGGCTGTATGTGTAGCCGCCACCCAGGCCGGAGACATGTATAAGAGTCTGAAACCGGAAATCAAAGAAAAGCTCAAATCACTTACCCCATAGGGAGATACTGATGGCAAAGTCTGTTACCCACGAATTTTTTAAAGGTTTCTGGGAAGAAATTGCGCCTTTCCGACTGGTTCTCGGGTTGTGCCCGGTACTGGGGGTCACCACCAAGATGCAGTTCGGGCTCGGCATGGGGCTGGCCACCACCTTTGTACTGGTGTGTTCCAACCTGCTGGTTTCCTCCCTGCGCAGCGTGATTCCCCCCAAAGTCCGCGTTCCATGCTTCATCATCATCATCGCCACGTTCGTCGTCCTGGTGGAAATGCTCATGCAGGCCTATACCTACGAGCTGTTTCTGCAATTGGGGGTGTTTATCCCGCTGATCGTGGTGAACTGCATCGTGCTGGGCCGGGCCGAGGCGTTTGCGTCTAAAAACGGCCTGGTACTGTCGCTGGCGGACGGACTGGGGATCGGCCTGGGGTTCACCATATCGCTGGGTGCTTTAGGGGCCTTTCGCGAAATACTGGGTGCCGGCACCCTGACGCTATGGGGAGACCCGCTGTTTAACATAGCCACTTATTTCCCAGGATTTCAAGCGTTTACTTTCATGGTCCAGGCACCCGGTGCCTTTGTCTGCCTGGGTGTCATGCTGTGCGGTATGAATATGTTAGGCCAGAAATAGGAGGACCCTCATGGGTGACTACATCGTCCTTATTGTTAGTTGCATCTTCGTCAACAATATCCTGCTGGCCCAGTTTTTGGGCAACTGTCCCTTCCTTGGAACCTCCAAGAAAATGGAAACCGCGGTCGGCATGGCCATGGCCGTTGTCTTCGTGCTGGTCATGGCCGGCGTGATCTCCTGGATCACCTACTACATGGTCCTGGTCCCCGCCGACCTGGTCTACCTGCGGACCATCGCCTTTATCGTGGTCGTCGCCTCGCTGGTGCAGTTCGTGGAGATGTTCCTGAAGAAAAGTATTCCGGCCTTGTATGCCGGACTGGGTATTTTCCTGCCCCTGATCACCACCAACTGCGCCGTGTTCGGTGCCTGTGTTCTCAATATCGACTTTGAACGCACGTTTATGGAGTCCCTGGTGGCCTCTTTTGCCTATGCGGTTGGGTTCGGACTGGCCCTGATCATCTTTGCCGGGCTGCGTGAAAAGATTCTCCTGGCACGGGTTCCCAAACCGCTCCAGGATACGTCCATCGCCCTGGTGACCGCCGGGGTACTTTCACTGGCTTTCTATGCGTTCAAGGGTATGGTGTAAAAAAATAGTGTCGAAGCAACCTCAAATTTTTGAGATAGCTTCTCGTATACCTCGTATACAAGGGAGGTTATTTTGGTTGAAGCCGTTCTTGTTCTGATGGGAGTAGGTGCCCTGTGCGGCACCGTACTAAGTGTAGCGTCCAAAGTATTTTATGTCTGGGAAGATCCCCGGATTGCGGAAGTCGAAGGGGAACTGGCCGGAGCCAACTGCGGCGGATGCGGTTATGCCGGCTGTTCGGCGGCCGCCGTGGCTGTCGTCAACGGCAAGGCCTTGCCCACGGTGTGCGTGGTGGCCGGTCCCGACACCGCGGCCAGCGTGGCCGCCGTGATGGGCATGGATCCCGGTACAGCCGAAGCGTCATTGTCGCGCAACCTGTGCGAAGGTGGTGACCGGGCGGAAAACCATTATGCCTACATGGGCGTCAGCTCCTGCGCGGCTCTGAGTACCCTCTATGGCGGGAAACGGGTCTGCCAGGTTGGCTGCCTGGGCATGGGTGACTGTGTGCGCTCGTGTATCTTCAACGCCATCGAGATCGGTCCCAACGGATTTCCGGTTGTCGATGAAGTCCTGTGCGTCGGTTGCGGTGCCTGCGAGAAGGCCTGCCCAAAGAATATCTTGACGGTGCGGACCATGTCCGAAAGGCTGCTGCATTTCAACCAGGAAGATGATGCCCTGGCCCCCTGCGCTCAGACCTGCCCGGCTGAGATCAATATTCCCAAGTATATCTCCCAGATTCGTGATGGGGATTATGCCGGCGCGGTGCATACCATCCGGGAACGGAATCCGTTGCTGCTTTCCTGCGGCCGGGTGTGCCCGCATCCCTGCGAAGAGTATTGCCGCCGGGACATTGAAGACGAGCAACCGGTCTCCATCAACCAGCTCAAACGTTTTGTAGCCGATTATGAGATGAACTCCGGCAGCCGCTTGCCCATCTCCTGTGCACCGTCCACCGGTAAGAAAGTGGCCGTGGTCGGCGGCGGGCCGGCCGGCCTGAGCTGCGCGTTCTTCCTGCGCCGCCTCGGGCATGATGTGACCATATTCGACAGTAATCAGGAACTGGGCGGCATGATCCGTTACGGCATCCCCGAATACCGCCTGCCCAAAGAGGTCCTGAAATGGGAATGCGACGGCATTTTGGGCATCGGCATCGAGGCCCGCATGAACATGACGTTCGGCGACGACTTCACCGTTGCCACCCTCAAAGAAGCCGGCTATGACGCTATCTTTCTCGGCATCGGCGCCTGGAAGGACTATTCGCTGCGCGTGGAAGGCGAAGACCTGGAAGGCTGTTACACGGGAATCAGTTTCCTGACCGCGTTTGCCAGCGACCAGCAATCCGAAAATCCCCAGGGCTTTCCCATCGGAAAAAAATGCGTGGTCATCGGCGGCGGCAACACGGCCATCGACTGTGTGCGGACCCTGGTGCGGCTGGGGGCGGAAGAGGTTACCATCCTCTATCGCCGGACCCGCGCGGAAATGCCCGCCAACCTGGTCGAAATCGAAGCGGCCGAACATGAAGGCGTCAACTTTCATTTCCTGGCGGCGCCCACCAGAGTGATCGGCGACGAGAACGGCCGGGTCAAACAGCTCGAATACCTGAAATGTGAGCTCGGCGAACCCGATGCCAGCGGCCGCCGGAGTCCGGTGCCGGTCGAAGGTTCCGAAACCCTGCTGGATATCGACATGCTGGTAACCGCCATTGGACAGGGACCCGATGCTTCCTTTAAAGAGAAGGATGCCGACCTGGCCGACTTGGAGCTGACCCGCTGGAGTACCATCGATAACGACCCGGAAATCCTGCAGGCCAACATTCCCTATATCTTCACGGGCGGTGACTCAGCTACCGGCGCCAGCCTGGTGGTGGAAGCTATCGGCGGAGGCCGCCGCGCAGCCCGATCCATCCACCTTTACCTGATGGGGCAGGATGAAGAAGCAGAAGAGCCGGTCGAAGTCACGATTCCACCGGTTCCGAAATCACTATTGAAGAAACATATACCGGAATCCCTTTTTGAAGAGGTGCCGGGTGTGGGCAAGACAAAACGCACGCCCATGCCGGAAATGGAGGTCGCCACACGGATCAAATGTTTCGAGGAGGCCGACTTGGTCATCTCCGAAGAAGACGCCAAATACGAATCCAACCGCTGCCTGAACTGCTGCCGGATCTGTTACGACAAGGACAGCGACCGGGCAGCTTGATATCGGTTTTTTAAAAACCCAAAACGCCGCAGTGATATTTAACTGCGGCGTTTTCTTTTTTAATCTTAATCTGCTTCTACCTATGCGGCTGATCATCACTGCTCTTTATAGATCAGGAATAGGTATATATCTTCGAAATCGAAAGCCGTGTTATAAATCCCTCGATTTCAATCCCGATCCCGATTTCGAAAATTCTTTCTGCACAACCTCGGTCTACGCCTCCCCCTTGATGGGCGAGGTTGGGTGGGGGTGCCTTAGGGCTTGCCTTGATCTTCACCCTCCCCTAACCCCTCCCGTCAAGGGAGGGGGACGTTCTTCATTGTGGGGAGTCACAGATAAATCTATTGGGAATCTTGGCTTTGCTCCAGCCCGTCCAGGAAAGCTTGCATATCCTCCGCCATTGGCGACTCAAACGTCATTCTCTCACTGGTGCGGGGGTGATCCACGGACAACCTCCAGGCGTGCAGCATTTGCCGTTTAACGCCTCTTGACAGGGCATCCAGCTTCGGGTCCTGCCGACGGTACTGGCTGCCTGTCCGGCCGCCATACAGGCTGTCTCCGATTATCGGATGGTGGATGGCGGCGCAGTGCACCCGGATCTGATGGGTCCGTCCGGTCTTGATTTCAATCTCCAGCAAATTGCAGGCCCCCAGGCGTGAGCGAACCTTCCAGAGCGAAAGAGCCGGACGTGGGTGCCGGCTGGCAACGGACATCTTTTTGCGCTGGGTCGGATGACGCCCGATGGGCAGGTCAATCTCTCCCCGGTCCGGCGACAGATCACCGTAAACAAGGGCCAGGTAATTTTTAACCACCGTACGGGCCTTGAACTGCACGGCCAGGTGCTCTAAAGATGCAGGATTTTTAGCAACGATAATGGAACCGGAAGTGTCTTTGTCGAGACGATGTACGATACCGGGGCGGATTTCCCCGGCAATCGGTGCCAAGTCCGGGCAATGGTGCAACAGGCCGTTCACCAGCGTTCCGGAATAATGGCCGGGTGCGGGATGGACCACCAACCCCGACGGTTTGTTAATTACAATGATGTCCGCATCTTCATAAAGGACATTCAGGTCCAACAGTTCCGGCTCGAAAGAAACGACCGCCGGCGGCGGTAGTTCAACTTCCACACGATCCCCGGTTTTCACCCGATAGCCCGGCTTTTTCAGGTCGGTATTCAACCAAACGAGGCCATCGCGGATCAGGCGGGCGGCGTGTGATCGGGAACAATCGGGAACATAGGTACTGACAACCGCGTCCAGGCGCAAGCCGGCGTCGGACGAAGATATCGTAAAAATAAAGGGATGGTTGTCTTGAGAAGATTGTGAGGTGTTCAATGTCTCAGCGGTGCCGGGGAGCACCTCTTATTTAGATGACTCTTCTTCAGATTCCTCAGGTGGTTCGACCGGCCGTTGTTCTTCGATTAAAGCATCGAGTTCTGCTGCAATGGTAGCTTCATCGGTATTTTTAGCGGTCGACAACTCCTTCACCAGGAGAATTTGGGCGGTGTCGTACAGTTTACGTTCCCCGAAAGAGAGGTCCTTGGTAAACTTGAGCAGCGAAAGATCTCGGAAAACTTCAGCCACATCATATAGGGAACCGGTTTTGATCTTATCCATATATTCACGGTAGCGCCGGTTCCAAGTCTGGCTCTCCAGGTTGCTGTTTCGTTTGCCTTTCATGACATCGTATACTTTGGGAACATCCTTTTCATCGATGATGTCCCGCAACCCGACCGAGGCCACGTTCCAGGTGGGAATCATGATAACCATGCCGTTTTCCAGCACTTTCATGATGTAGAAGTCGTGGGTTTCGCCATTGACATCCCGACTCTCGATGGCTTCTATTCGTCCCACCCCATGGGCGGGATACACGGCCAGATCTCCAACCTTGAATTTTTTAATCTCGCCCTGAGGTTCAGAGGCCTGATTGCCGTTGTCTTTTTTATCCATTTGGTTTTACCCGTGTTGGTTTTACCCGTGAAAAATGGTTACGTGCTGCTTTGTGCTGGATTTGGTGATTGAAGAAAGCCAACTGGCGAAAGTGTGTTATTAGGTGGAATTTCCTCAAATTTCGGTACAATATGCTTTATATCACACCTTTGGGGTTCATTCAATAAAAAAGGATTGGCGCCACGAGGGCGCCAATCCTTCTAACGTTGAACAGATTTTAATGCTGCTAAGCCCTGATTACATCAGGAACGGAACCATCAGAAGGGCCACAACATTCAGAATCTTGATCATCGGGTTAACGGCCGGGCCGGCAGTGTCTTTGTAGGGGTCGCCTACGGTGTCGCCGGTAACGGCAGCTTTGTGAGCGTCGGAGCCCTTGCCGCCGAGGTTGCCGTCTTCGATGTATTTTTTCGCGTTATCCCATGCAGCACCACCGGTGGTCATGGAAATGGCCACGAAGACACCCGTTACGATGGAACCGATGAGCATACCGCCCAGGGCTACTTTGCCCAGCACGAAACCTACGACCAGCGGAGCCAGAACCGGCATAAGGGCCGGAACCATCATCTCTTTCAGGGCAAACTTGGTGACAATGTCAACACAAGCAGCATAGTCCGGTTTGGCAGTCCCTTCCATAATGCCCGGGATCTCGGCAAACTGACGCCGTACTTCAACCACAACCGCGGCACCGGCGTTACCCACCGCCTGCATGCACATGGCAGCGAACAGGTACGGCAGCAGGCCACCGATGAACAGGCCCAGGATGACGTTTACGTCGGCCAGGTCGAAACGAATGTCCGCGGAGCCGCCATGAATGGCAAATTCCTGAACATAGGCTGCGAACAGAACCAGGGCAGCCAGACCGGCGGAGCCGATGGCGTAACCCTTGGTAACGGCCTTGGTGGTGTTACCCACAGCATCCAGCGGATCCGTTACGGCGCGTACGCTTTCGTCCATTTCAGCCATTTCGGCAATACCACCGGCGTTGTCGGTGATCGGGCCGTAGGCGTCGATGGCGATAACCATACCGGTCATGGAGAGCATGGACATGGCCGCCATGGCAATCCCGTACAGGCCGGCGAACTGGTAAGCCAGGAAAATCGAAAGGCAGATGGCCAGGATCGGCAGTGCGGTGGCCTGCATGGAGACGGCCAGGCCGGCGATGATGTTGGTGCCGTGACCGGTGGTGGACGCATCGGCAATTTTCTTAACCGGAGCGTAAATACCGGTGTAGTACTCAGTGATGATAACGATAACCACGGTGAGCGCCAAGCCGATCAGCGTACAGTAGAAAATGTTCATGGCGGTAAGATCGCCGACATTGTTCATGTACTTCATGGTCACATAGTAGAAAGCGATCCCCGCCAGGATGGCGGAGCCGAACATACCTTTGTACAGGGCGCCCATTACGTATCCGCTGCTGCCCAGTCTGACGAAGAAGGACGCAATGATGGAAGCGATAATGGAAATGGCGCCGAGAAGCAGCGGGAATTCGGTGGCCATGGGAACTTTCGGGTACAACAGGTGGCCGATCAGCATGGCGGCCACGGCGGTTACCGCGTAAGTTTCGAACAGGTCCGCGGCCATACCGGCACAGTCACCTACGTTGTCGCCAACGTTGTCGGCGATGGTGGCCGGGTTACGCGGATCGTCTTCGGGAATACCAGCTTCGACCTTACCTACCAGGTCGGCGCCTACGTCGGCACCCTTGGTGAAGATACCGCCGCCCAGACGGGCAAAGATGGAGATCAGGCTGCCACCAAAACCGAGGGCAACCAGAGCGATAATGTCATGGGTGAAGGTGTAGTAACCGGCGGTAGCGGTCAGGGCCAGGCCAGCCACGATCATACCGGTCACGGAGCCGCCCTTGAAAGCCATGGCCAAACCAGCCGCCATGCCGTCTTTGGCAGCTTCGGCGGTCCGCACATTGGCCAGAACCGAAACGCGCATGCCGATGTAGCCCGCCAGAAAAGACGCGATGGCGCCGACGGCGAAGCCCACGGCGGTCTTGGCGCCCAGGCTGGCAAAGATAACGGCAAAGATAATAATACCGGTTATCCCCATGGATTTCATCTGCCGGTTCAGGTAGGCCACTGCGCCTTCCTGAATTGCGCCGGCAATTTCCTGCATTCTTTCATTACCCGCGGGTGCGCCCTTGACGACCATTGCAATGATAATGGAATACAGAATTCCAACAACACCAACGAGCGTGCACAGCAACGGGATGTTGCTCATCAATACATCCATTCTTACCTCCATGTTAAAAATGTTAAGATTGCTTGATGCTTTTACGGTTAAACCGATTCATAGCTGTGTTCACACCGTGTTTCAGCACCGTAACTGCTGCTTTCGAAGCATGATCGATGAAGTCTGTTAGGCTTGCCTGTTCCCGGTTCTTAAACTGTCCCAGGACATGGTCCACCACATCCTCATCCGCTTCGGAACGTCCGATGCCCAGGCGAAGTCTTGCAAAATCTCCGGTCTCCAGGGCATCCATCATTGATCTAATACCTTTGTGTCCGCCATCGCCCCCTTTCTTTTTTATTTTTAATCTTCCAAATTCCAGGTCGATATCATCGTGAATGACCAATATCTCCCTGTGTGATATGCAAAATTTTCTTAAAAAAGCGTCTACCGGCGGCCCGCTGCAATTCATGTAGCGCTGCGGTTTGAGCAGCTGTACCGCGTGACCTTTGATGTTCCCCCAGCCACATTCAAGCCCGGGTTCCGAGAACTCCCACCCGATTTGGAAACGTCGGGCCAGGGTATCCATCACCCGAAAACCTATATTGTGCCGGGTATCCCGGTAGTCGGGCCCGGGGTTGCCAAGGCCCACAACAATCCTGATCTGCGGAGACTCGCAGCATATGGAATCCGCCATCACAAGTCAGCCCAATTCCAAGGCTACTCTTCTTTTTCGGCGGCTTCTTCGCCTTCCGCTCCCGCTTCCGCCTCTTCGCCTTCTTCAACGCCCTCTTCACCTTCTTCGAGCTCTTCCTCTTCCACTTCCTCTTCCTTCATCTTACCGCTGAGGATGGTCAGGATGGTGAAGTCGACATCGTGGGGGATTTCAATATCCCCTTCCAGTTGGACATCTTCCACGTGGACCGAATCGCCGATGTTCAACTCGGTAATATCGATCTCAATGTGTTCCGGTATGTTACCGGGCAGACAGAGGACTTCAAGCTCACGCCGAATCAGCTGGATCATGCCGCCCATCTCGAGGCCGATACATTTACCGGTAGTGGTTACCGACACCATAACGTTGATCTTTTTCTGCATATCCACTTCGTAAAAATCGATATGCAGATAGTCTCGGCTCAGCGGTGAAATCTGCAAGTCTTTAATCATGGCTGTACGCGGCTTTTTCTCCCCCTTGACAGAAATGCTCAAGATAGCCTGGCCGGCAGAGCCGCCTTTGGTAATGTCTTCCAGTTCGCTGAGATCAATAGACAGCATCACCGGATCGGTATTGGGTCCGTACAGAACCGCGGGCAGGCGGCCCTCCCGGCGTAACGTCCGGGCCTGGCCTTTGCCTGAATCGGTCCTAGAAACGGCATTTAATTCAAGTAACTCCAAAATAATTCCTCCTTAACGTGGTATTTATACAAAAAGCGATGTTACTGAATCGCCAGTTGCACTGCGTATAATGGCTTCGCCAACAAGTTCGGCGATAGACAGCACTTCAATTTTATCACATTCGGCCGCCTTGTCGTTGAGCGGGATGGTATCCGTGACGATCAGCGATTTGAGCGGCGAATCGCAAATCCGGTCTACCGCAGGTCCCGAAAGAACGGCATGACTGCAGACGGCATGCACCTCGTCGGCTGCATGTTCCGTGATTGCGGTGGCGGCCTGGGTCAGTGTTCCGGCTGTATCGGCCATGTCATCCAGGATCATGGCAACTTTGTCTTGAACGTCCCCGACCACCGACATCGCCTTGGCCACATTGGGCGCCGAGCGGCGTTTGTCGATGATCGCCAGGCCGGCCCCCAGGCGCTTGGCAAAGGCCCGGGCCCTCTCCGCCCCGCCGGCATCGGGCGAGACAATGACCAGGTTCTCCTGGTCGAAATTGGTTTTTATGTGTTTTAGCGTTACCGGGGCGGCAAACAGGTTGTCCACCGGTATACTGAAAAATCCCTGGATTTGCCCCGCATGCAGATCCATGGTGATGACCCGATCCGCCCCGGCCGTGGAGATCAGATCCGCAACCAGCTTGGCGCTGATGGGCACCCTGGGCGCCACCTTCTTGTCCTGCCGGGCATAACCGTAATAGGGAATCACCGCGGTAATCCGCCTGGCGGAAGACCGATTGAAAGCATCGATCATCAGCAACAATTCGACCAGGTTGTCGTTTACCGGGTCGCAGGTGGACTGAATTACGAAAATGTCTTTCAGGCGCACATTTTCCTGAATTTCGATCTGGATCTCGCCATCGCTGAACGTCTTGACCTTGGCGCCCCCCATGGGCACATTCAGGTAGTCGCATATCTTCTTGGCCAGAACCGGATTCGAATTTCCTGAAAATATGGCAAAATCAGTCATGGTTCATCCTTGGCTCGGGTTTATGTAAACGCGGCCATAGCTATAAACGGCCTTTCAAACCGTTTGGTATCTGTTGGCTGGGGCGGTAGGATTCGAACCTACGAATGCAGGGACCAAAACCCTGTGTCTTGCCACTTGACGACGCCCCATGCTTGAGACCTGAGATTGGAACCCATCTCAAAAAAGTCTTTTGGCCCAAACTCGGCGTTGGGCGCTCATATCAGGTCCTCGAAATACCCGAGTATTTACCACGCAAGGCACTGGCTTCGCTGGCGCCTCCGATATGATATTCGCGGCCGCCTTGCACCACGTTAGGCATTAGCTTCGCGTCATTTTGAACCAAAATCCGTTTTTTGAAATAGGTTCTAAACAAAAAAATCGGGCGTTTTGATAGCACCTGGTTCATCAAACCAGGAGATCCGCCAAGAAAACCGCGCCACCATATTGAGGGGCCAGAGCCTCTGCGGCCGTTTGGGCGGTCTGGGATTCAGCAAAAAGCCCAAAAATACTTGAGCCGCTGCCGGACATCAGCGCCCCTTCGGCCCCATTCTCGATCAACCTCTTTTTTACAGCCGCAATTTCAGGATATCGTGGAATTACAACTGCTTCCAAATCATTGCACAAATGCTGGGCCGGAATAAACCCATTTTGTTTTAAAAAAGATGATTTAAGGTGATTTTCACATTTTGTCAATCCCAAATTCAGTTTTTTGTATACGTCCGCAGTCTGTATACCAAATCCGGGATAGATCACCAAAACCGTGCGGCGGTCAAGCCCTTCAAATGTGGTCAGCCGTTCGCCGATTCCCGTTGCCACAGCCGGCCGGCCAAACAAAAAAAACGGGACGTCCGCACCAATGGTGGCACCCAGGACGGCGAGCTCATCCGGTGTCAGCGGCAGGCCATAGAAAGCGTTGAGGCCCTTTAAAACCGTCGCGGCGTTACTGCTGCCGCCCCCCAGGCCTGCCCCCGCCGGAATCTGCTTTTCAATTTCAATAGCCACCCGTTCCGGCACCTGGTGGTGCTTATAAAAAACCGCAGCCGCAAGGGCAGCCAGGTTGGTCGCGTCTTCCGGCACACCGGGATAATCACAAGTTACTGAAATAGCTTCTGTTCCCGGCCGCAGGACGATTTTATCCCGAAGGCTGATGCCACACATGAGTGACACCAGTTCATGATAACCGTCCGGCCGTTTCCCGGTAATTTTGAGAAACAAGTTGATCTTGGCCGGCGATTCGAGCGTAAGGGGGCCGCTCACTACTGACTCTGTTTTACATAGTTGATCCGCAGATCATACAGGATGGTCTGCAGCAGCTTTTCCTCTTCGGAAGATAGATTGCCCTTGGTCTTCTCCTCAAGCATAACCAGGATGTCAATGGTCTGTTTGCCCAGTTCCAGGTTCTTGACCTTTTTGCCCTGGATGGGATCTTCCATGAGTCCCAGATGCATGAGTGCGGACGCGTTCAGGGAAACCACAAAAGTGGAAAAGTTCATCTCCGGCAGAGGAATATGATCTTCCGGCTGGGCGGTACCTTCCTCCTCGGTCTCGTCGGGCGAATCTTTCATAATGAATCCCTGCTGCTCCTCGTTCTTCTCTGTCATGGCGTTCCCTCCCCTCTGGGTATAGCTGTTGGCTTTTAGCGCTTAGGATTTAGTGAATCTGTAAGCCCTTGTTTTATATCCGTTTCATGCCTGGCCTATGGATAAAAGCTAAATTGCCGTCCCTAAAATTCGAGCGGAATGGCCGTTTTGACCGAACCCAGATTCCTGAGCTTAGTAAACACATCATCCGGAATGGGTGTATCCGTACACAGGAAGATAATGTTGTTGTCGCCTTCCTCTTCCTGGCCCACCTGCATCCGGCCAATGTTGATATTATGGTTGCCCAGGGTGGTCCCGATCTCACCGATGGAACCCGGCCTGTCTATGTTGTAAATGAGGGCCAGGTGACCATTGGGGACCATTTCCAAACGGAATGAATTGATCCGTACAATACGGGGGTCCCGTTTGCCAAAAATTGTGCCGGACACGGTACTGGTCGCTTCGGTGGTGACCACCTTCAGCGTGATCATATTATTATATTCGTCGGAATCAGCGGTTTCGGTCTCGGTAACCTTGATGCCTCTTTCCTTGGCAATGATGCGGGCATTGACGAAGTTGACGTCATCCTTGACTTCGGGTAAAAGCAGGCCCCGTAAGGCGGCTGTGGTAACCGGCGAAAGGTCCAACTCCTGGAAATCACCTACATATTCGATAACAACCTCCTTAAGGGGGCCACAGATCAACTGGGCCTGCAGGCAGCCGATCTTGTCAGCGATGTCCAGAAAGGGCCCCAGTTTTTCGAGCAGATCGCCCGTTACCGATGGTACGTTGACCGCATTTCTGATGGTACCGTTTTTCAAATAATCGATAATCTGGTCGGCTACCGCTACCGCAACGTTGGTCTGGGCTTCACGGGTCGAGGCCCCCAGGTGAGGCGTGCAGATAAAGCGCTCGAAAGCAAACAGGGGAGATTCTTCCGGCGGTTCGGTTTCGAAAACATCCAGGGCAGCCCCGGCCACCTTCCCGGACTGCATGGCATCGCAAAGGTCCGCTTCATTGACGATGCCCCCACGGGCGCAGTTGACCAGCATCACCCCGTCTTTCATTTTGGCAAAAGCCTCTTTATCGACAAGACCGACGGTGTCCTTGAGTTTCGGCACGTGGATGGTGATATAGTCGGCCTGGGCATACAGGTCTTGCAAGGAAGCAAACTCGAAACCCGCCTTTTCGATCTGGTCGGGAGCCACGAAGGGATCGTATACAATGACCTTCATCTTGAGGCCCCGGGCGCGGTCAGCGACGATGGAACCGATCTTACCGAAGCCAATGACGCCCAAAACTTTGTTAAAAATCTCGCGGCCTTGCAGCTTTTTCTTGTCCCAGCGTCCATCCTTGAGCGAGGCCGTACCTTCGGGAATGTTGCGGGTTAAAGAAAGCATCATGGCAATCGCATGCTCGGCGGTTGTGACCACATTTCCGCCGGGTGTATTCATCACGACGACACCGCGTTTGGAGGCTGAGGGAATATCAACATTGTCCAGTCCGATGCCGGCCCGGCCCACGACTTTCAGATTGTCGGCCGCCGAAAGCAGATCCTCGGTAACCTTGGTAGCGCTTCTGATTACCAAACCGTCGTACTCCCCGATGATGCTTTTCAATTCCTCTGGGGTCAGGCCGGTTTTCACATCTACCTCGATACCCGCTTCCTGTTCAAACATTTCGATCCCGATCTCACCCAGCATGTCGCTTACCAAAACTTTCATTATTTCTCACTCGGCATTTGATTAGAAACGGTTTCAAAACATCCCCTCAGTTCCATTCTCGGCGTTGGACGTTCAGTTCAAGTCCTCGCAATACACGCGTATTCCTCCGGGTTGAACCTCACGGCCGCCTTGCCTGTCCGGCGTAGCTCGCAGAGCGTAGCGGGGACCTTGAACCCGATTGAAGATTTTGAAACCGCTTCCAGGTTATAATATCAATGTGACCCCTCAACATATTAAATTCAAACTGTTTGTCAAGAATAAAACCGGGCAGTTACGGGCTATTTTTCTGTCAAACCATTTGTCCTTTCGCATCCCCCGACGAGCGAAATCCGGCCCAAAAAATGAATCAAATTTAAAGGCCGATTTACAATGGCCCGACAGGTGAAAACCGATCATTTCAAAACCTAGAGAAATAAAGAAAAAAACGGCCTAAACTAAACCAAGGAGTGGAAAAGGCGAGAACGCAGTAATGGGCCAATCCGTCGTCGTCAGAAAGCTATGCCGGACATGATGATTCCTTTGGTAAGAGTATGGAGGTCGGTCAGAAGGGGTAGGTTTTGGCCCAGGACAAGGCCGCAGCCTCTTTTTCAGCCCGAGGCGTAGTGCGCTACGTTGAGGGGTGGAAAAAGGCGAGAACGCAGTAATGGGCAGACGTCGTCGCTTAAAAGCTATGCCGGACATGAAGATGCCAATAGTAAGAGTATGGAGGTCGGTCAGAAGGGGTAGGTTTTGGCCCAGAACAAGGCCGCAGCCTCTTTTTCAGCCCGAGGCGTAGTGCGCTACGTTGAGGGGTGGAAAAAGGCGAGAACGCAGTAATGGGCCAAAAGATGCCCCTTCTGACCGACCTCCCCTATTGGCCAACCTTGGTGCGGCGAAACTGTATATACCCATCCCGAAACGCCTCATAAGGATCGAGGGCCGCATCCTTGATGGTCTCGTAGTCGCCGATCCTAAACGAGGTCGAGTTCACGTTTTTGAAGGCCCAAACCGCGAGGGATGCCTCCCAGGGTTCGAGGTAGGAAAGCGGGTCCACCGCCCAATTGCCGACCCGGCCGACAGCGTCTCGTAGTGTGGAGGGCCCCAGCACGGGCAACACCAGGTAAAAGCCGTTCCCGAACCCCCAATAGCCCAGAGTCTGTCCGAAATCCTCTTCCGGCGGGTTGAGTTCCGGGTAACGCCGGGCCACATCCCCCAGACCCAGCCCCCCGGCGGTGGTGTTGATAAAAAATTTGCCGAATTCACCGGCCGCATTTTTGAACTTGCCCTGCAGCAGGCAGTTGGTGAAACGGACCGGTGCATATAAGTTGTTGAAAAAATTAAGGGTACAGACACGAATCTCGACTGGTATGACCGCCTTGTACCCACTGGCCACCGGCTTGAGGGCCCAGAAATAAACTTTGTCGTTGAAAAGATAGATGGCGTAGTTGACGGGGCGTAAAGGGTCCGGCACGGACACGGCATCACTGCCGCCCGGCGCCAGATCTTCGTCTAAAAACGCCTCATCCTCTAAAAATTCCTCATCATCCAGGAATTCCTCATCCTCGATGAGTTCCTCATCGGCAACAGCGCGGTCAGTCTTGGACTCGATGTCCGCTTTCTCCGCCGAAAACAAAGGGGCCGGTAATACAACCGGCCCGAATAGCAACAATGCTGCTAATATTACTATAAATTTAAGACGCTTCAATTCTCGCTCGCTTTGGGATCAAGCTTACCTTTCAGTTCCGCTATCAGTCTTTCCGGCGTTCCCTCCTTTTTCGAGAGGAACGTGTTGAACTGGCGGCGATAATTCAATACAAGGCCAATGCCCTCGACGTTGATATCGTACACCTTCCAATCGCCCTTTTTAAAGCGTACTTTGAAATCCACCGGGATTTCAATATCCTGTCTCTTGATAATAGTTTTTACAACGGCCTTTTTTTTCGATAGCAACTCTTCCCCGATAAACAGTACTTGTTCGTCTTTATATTCCCCCTGAATCTTGGTGATGTAGGTACTGCCCAGCAATCGGGTAAAGACATCTATAAATTCCGCGCGCTCCTCGGGTGAAAATCGTTTCCAGTTCTTACTACCCAGAGCCAGAGCCGAAATCAGCTTGAGGTCAAAGGCCTGGCTTAAGATCTCCCAGATTTTATCCGCTTGTTCGCGCCGCTGATCCTCGGTTTCAACCGTCTGGTCCCTCAGCAGGGCGATCCCGTCATTGATCGGTTTTCTGACTGCCTCGGTAGCCGGTCCAGCCACGGCTGCTAGCGGTGCCCCCAATACGATGAGTCCCATCAGGACAAGAAGGCCGGTTAAAAATGTTCTTTTCATGCTGACTCCCTTTTACTTATACGCGCACAGGATATTCGTGTGGATTGTTTCCCGGGAATCCGGTCGCCGCTTACGCCAGGTTGACACGTAACGAATACCCGGTGCTCGCCAGTAGCTGCTTTGCCCAGGCAATCGTCTCTATATACTACAAATTTCGGCCAGATTATAAGTAAAAGTATCGTGGTGTCAAGCCGAATACGTCTGGTACAAAAAAGCCTCGATAGGCTGCTGGTCCTGCGTCACAGGCACCCGCAAGCCCCTCTCGAGATAAACCATATGTCCAAGCTGAAAGCTGCGCGCAACCGCTCCCTGGCGCGGCCAATCGAGCCAATTTGACATTAATTTCAGATTGATATAAACAATTTCCGAAGCAAGTAACGAGGATGTCACTGGGAAGGATTCCATGCTTCGCCGGTTAATCATATTCACCCGTTTTCCATTGGCGGGTTCCACCAAGACCCGCATGATTCCGGTATTGGGTGCCGCCGGGGCTGCCCGGCTTCAGCGCCAAATGACGGAGCATGTCCTCAGGCGAGTCAGGCCGGTTCAGTTATTGCCTGCAGTGAGCCTTGAAATTCGATTTGCAGGCGGTGATAGGAAGCAGATGCAGGCGTGGTTGGGCGCGGGACTTGATTACCAGCCTCAAGGATCCGGCAGCCTGGGCGACCGGATGGCTTTGGCTTTCGCCAGCGCCTTTGAAGAACGAATCGACCAGGCAGTTCTTATCGGCACCGACATTCCCGGTATTACCGCCACCACTGTCGAATCCGCCTACGAGGATTTGGATGATGCCGACGTGGTGCTTGGTCCTTCAAGTGATGGCGGATACTATCTCATTGGCCTGCACCGTCAAGCATTTGCGGCTGGCCGGAAATTGTTCGAGGGCATCCAATGGGGTGCCGCCACCGTTCTGGATGAGACGCTGAAACTGGCCACCGTCATGGGGCTGCAGACACGCCTGCTGGAGGAACTTGCAGACGTAGATTTCCCGGAAGACCTACCGATTTGGGAAAAAACAGGGCTGGATCAATCCAAACCATGATCCGTACCGGATGTTATCTGTTTGACAGGTTGAATCGGCGCTGTTAATACCCCTTGCCAATCGTTGGTCATCGGGGGAGGACTTAACGAGGGGAGCCTGACAATGCGTGCTGCTGATCTATTTGAGACCACTCTGGAACGTGCTCAAAATCCACCTCTATTTTTCAGACACTATCGAGCTGATGATGAAAAAGCCCGCATGGTGATCGTCCACGGCTTGGGAGAACACTCAGGACGTTACCTTGAACTGGCGGATCACCTGGCTGTCCTTGGTTTTTCACTCTGGATGCTCGATTTAAGAGGACACGGCCAGTCGGGCGGAAAACGGGGTCATGTCGACTCTTTTGATGACTATGCCCGGGACGTTGAAGATGTCCTGGATCAGGCCCGAATTGAAGATGCGGGTAAGGTCCCCATGTTCCTGTTGGGGCATAGTATGGGCGGCCTGGTTTCCATACTGACGGCTTTGAAATACCAGGACCAGCTTGACGGCCTGGTTCTCTCGTCACCGGCCGTTGGCGTAGCGGCGCACCTACCGATCTATAAACAAGTAGCCTTGCGCTGTCTGGCCCGGGTGGCTCCCCGACTGGGTATCAACAATGAACTTGATCCTCAGCATGTCAGCCGCGATCCCGATACGGTAAGGCGATATATAGCCGATCCACTGGTCCATGACCGGGTTTCAACCAACTGGTACGTTCAGTTTATGGCGGCCATCGAGCAAGTTTTCAACCATTCCGCCGAATTGCAACTCCCCACTTTGATACAGGCCGCCGGCGATGACCGCCTGGTAAGCACAAAGGCGGTGGAGCATTTTTTCGAAAAGCTGGTGATGCCGGACCGCCAATTGACCGTTTTCCAGGACCTTTTCCACGAAATCTACAACGAGACACAGGCAGAGCGGCAAACAGTGATTGCTGCCTTGACAGCCTGGCTGCAAGACCGGATCGCGGCCTGACCGTCTGGCAGGGCATCACCAGATCTATAAACCTATTAAAATCACATCTGCGGCCCCGGGAAACCACCAACATCTGCCACCCCCTGGGAACCATACGGCTAAAAAATCGTTGAGTCCCCGCGCATTTACCGTTATGTGAAGATGCATGAGCCGATTCAAAGCGATTATTTTCGATCTGGACGGCACCCTCCTGGACAGCATGGAAGACATTGCCGACTCAATGAACATGGTTCTGGCGAAGGCCGGATTGCCTCCTCACCCGGTTGAAGCCTATCGATATTTTATCGGCGACGGTATGGATGTCCTGGTTAAAAGGGCGCTTCCGGAAGACAAGCGCCAGCCGGAAAATCTAAAAGCTTGTCTGGCTGCCATGAAAATGGTTTACAGCCGGAACTGGGCCGCCAAAAGCCGCCCCTATCCCGGTATTGCCACCCTTCTTAATCGCTGCGAGTCAATCGGACTCAAAATGGGCATTCTATCCAACAAACCGGATGATGCCACCCAGGCCACTGTGGATCATTTCCTCCTCCCGGAGATTTTTGCGGCCGTTAAAGGCGCACGCCCCAATATTCCTAAAAAACCCAACTCTTTAGGTGCGGAATTAATGGCCGGGCAAATGGGTGTGGAACCGGAGGAGTGCATCTTTTTGGGGGATATGCCCGTAGACATGCAGACAGCCCGGGCCGCCGGGATGTATCCGGTCGGTGCGCTCTGGGGCTTGCGAACCGCCCATGAACTGAGCGAGGCCGGCGCTAAGCTGTTGGCCGTCAATCCGGCGGACCTGGCGGATTGGTTGTAAAAGCTATCTCAAAAAAGCCTTTTGGCTCAATCCGCCTGGGGCGGATAAATCTCGGCGTTGGGCGTTACATTCGAATCCTCGAAATACAAAAGTATTCCGCCGGTTCGAATGTAACGCCCGCCTTGACTTGTCGTAGATCCCGCGCGAATTATGCGGGGAACCAAAATCCGTTTTTAGATAGCTTCTAATATATTTTACTGCGTGCGAGATGATCAGAATGACCTGAATTGCTGTATGTGGTAAATGAAATAAATCCAATGAATGCAGTCGACACCCGTTATCCGCAGACACCCCGCGTAGCTGTGGGTGCCGTGGTCATCAAAGACAGAGCGGTCTTGTTGGTAAAACGCGGGAAAGCGCCCTCGGGCGGCAAATGGGCTATTCCCGGTGGCAGCGTTGAACTGGGCGAGACGCTTCAGCAGGCCGCGGAAAGGGAGATTTTCGAAGAAACCAATATCCGCATCAGGGCCGGGGAGCCGGTTTACACCTTTGATTTCATTGAGCGTGACCAGCAAGGTGCCGTTCGTTTTCACTATATTATCGTGGACCTGGCCGCCGATTATCTGGACGGCGACCTCATGCCGGGTGACGATGCCGCTCAGGCCGCCTGGATACCCTTTCATAAACTGGACAGTTTGGATATCAATGTCACTACGCGTGAATTCTTAGGCAAATATCTCGCTCAGAGGCTAACGGAGGATCCGGGTTGAAGGCAGCAACCCTTCAAACAAAAAATATAGGTAAAGGAGTTGAAGCAAGATCGCATAAAGTGGAATAAAAAACACGCCGAAAAAGCCCCAGGCGAATTAATTCCAGACATCGTCCGTGATTTCTGCGGACTCGCGCCCGCCGGACCCGCGCTGGATATTGCTTGTGGTACCGGAGCGGTGAGCCTTTACCTGGCGGGTTTGGGTTTTCGCGTGGACGCCGTGGACATATCGGACGTGGCCCTGGCCAAATTTGCAAAACGGCACCCGGGCATCCGTACTATCTGCGCCGATCTCGACACTTTTGATCTGCCGGTCGACCATTATAGCCTCATCGTCAATCTGAGGTACCTCAACCGACGGCTATTTCCTCAAATTGCCAGGGCCTTGAAACCGGGCGGTGTGCTTATCTTCGAAACGTTTATGCGATCAATCAACAAAGCGCTGGACAGGGGCTTCAAAAGAGAATATCTGCTCGAGGCAAATGAGCTGCTGGAAGCATTTGCGAATTTGGAGACTCTACATTACGCTGAATCGGACAGCGAATGCTCGGAAACACCGGCGCGACTGGCATCGTTGGTAGGAAAAAAACCATGAATAAGCGGACCTCACTTACCATCACAGAGAAAAAGGCCCTGGAGAGTTACCTTGAAACCATACGCCAGGCCACTGAAATGGAAGAGTATGAAATGGCGCTTACCGCCCTGGAGAGCCTCAAGAAGACCATCGTGGAAAAATTGATGCTTGTGCACCATGGCAGCAAAGAAAACGACAGGTAATATCGGCAGGCTATCAGGTTCGAGGCTTGACCTTCAGCCCTCAGCCTTCAGCCTAATAACCTAAGAAATCATGCCTTCTAAAACAAACTGGATCATAAAATTCCTTCAGGGAACGTACAACCACTACAGCCTGGAATTACCGGACCAGCCCGGTTTTTTCACCGGCTTTTTGCTGAACCGTTTTTTTTCGGGAATCAGAATAGAAGATGAGCAGACCGCCGTCCTGAACAACCTGCCCGCAGATGCAATCATTGTCTACGTCGCCAAGCAAAAAAGCCCTTTTCAGTACCTGCTGTATTATATGCGTTACAGGCAGTTGGGCCTGCCCTATCCGACCTTGGGATTTTACTACAGTATATTTTTTCTGCAGCCGGTTATGCGGCTGCTACGCATCATGCTGGCTGGCAGCTTGCGGCTGATAAAAAAGAAAGAGCTGCTCTCACCGCTCGACAACGGTTATCTGGCCGGTGAATTGAAAAAGGGGAAAACCGCCTTTTTGTCCCTGGTCAGCAAACGCGACTTTCGCCGACGTTTTGTAAAATCGGAAACGGACCCGTTTGCGTTTTTGCTGCAACTCCAGCATGAAACCAGACGGCCGATCTGCCTGGTGCCCCAGGTGGTGTTCTATGGTAAGGCACCCCTGCCCGCCTTACCTTCCATGGTAGACGTCTTCTTTGGCCCGGAACAGGACCCCGGAAATTTGCGACGCATGTTAACGATCTTCAACAATCCGGGAAAAACATTCATAGAAATTACGGATCCGGTAAACTTAAAGGATTTTCTGAGCGGCATGCCCAGCCGCGGCATCTCCACCAACCATGCCGCCCGGATTTTGAGACGGGACCTGCTCACCCAGGTAAACCGGCATCGCCGGGCAATCACCGGGCCGGTCAGACGCACGGATACCGAACTGAAACAGAGCATCCTTACCGGGGATGACATCCAGGCCTATATGCGTAAGTATGCCCAGCGACGAGAGAAAACCCGCTACCGGGTCCAAGCCGAAGCCCTGGCCTACCTCGACGAAATTGCGGCAAAACCCCATCCGGCCGTCATCAAGGCCGGGGCCACCGTGGTACAATGGCTGCTCAATACGATGTTCGATGGCGTCACCATCAACACCCAGGCTCTGAACAGTATTAAAAGGGCCGCCCGCAAGGGGCCGCTGATCTTCATCCCCTGTCACAAAAGTCACCTTGATTCTTTGCTCGTGGCGCATATTCTGTACCGGCATGATCTGCCCACCCCGTTGTTTTTTGCCGGGCGCAATCTTGCCTTCTGGCCCATGGGGACCATTTTCCGCCGCCTGGGGGCCTTCTTTGTGCGCCGCTCTTTCAAGGCAGTATTTTACGCCAAGATACTTGCCGAATACATCCGCCGGATCCTGATCAATGGCCACAATATCGGGGTCTTCATCGAAGGTACCCGCAGCCGTAGCGGGAAGCTTTATGCCCCCCAGCTGGGCATGCTGACTATTTTGCTCAACGCCTTGAAAAAGGGCGCCTGCGAAGATATGTCCTTTGTGCCGGTATTTATCGGATACGACCGGGTTCCCGAAGAGCAGGCCTACATCAGCGAAGTCGAAGGTCATGGCAAGGCCCCGGAAAACCTGGAACAAATGCTCAAAGCGCGCAAGGCCCTTAAAAGACGCTATGGGCGCATTTATGTCAATTTCCATGAACCCTTCCTGCTCAGCGACCTGATGAGAACGCAGGGGATCTCTATGGAAACCCTGGATGGGAAGCGGCAGAACCTTTTCTGCCGCTATCTGGGGCAGCGTATCCTAGCAGCTATCAACGCGGACAACGTGGCCACCCCCCATGCCCTGGCGGCCTCCGCGATCCTGCACAACGACAGCCAGGTCACTCAGGAAGAACTGGATTTTCAGATGGAAGCCGGCCTCTCCCATCTCACTTCGCGCCGGATTCATTTTTCCGACTCCCTGGTAACGAATCCCGAAGCCGCTTTAAACAATGCCCTGGTGGATTATATCAAACGCAAGCTTATCGATCCCCATGGCCTGGACGAGGCCCAGGCGGAAGCAGCTGCCCATGTCCACTATCACATAAACAGCAAGAAACGTACGGAACTGGATTACTATAAGAACTCCATCATCAATGCTTTTGTTCCGGCAGCGTTTACCGCCTTGCTGATCCGTGAAAAAGACGCTTTCCAGTTCAGTGCCGCCAACCTCCATGAACACTACAGCTTTCTGCAGGATCTGTTCATCAATGAGTTTACGCCCGATCCGGAACGGCCACCGGCATTCCTGGTACGTAAAACGGTGAAAGCTTTTATCGACGATGCGATCATTATTCCGCACCCCACCCTGCCGGATACCTATAACATCACGTCGTCCGGGTACAAAAAACTGATGTTCTTCTCGGGACTGCTGAAACCCTTTTTCGAATCCTACATGGTAGCTTTCAAATATTTGGAAAAAGCCGGGAAGGACAGCAAGGACAAAAAAGATATCGTGAAGAAAATTCGCGGCCGCGGTTATAAAATGTTCAAACGTGGAGAGATCAGCCGCCGGGAGTCCCTGTCGGTGCTTTATTACGCCAACGCGGTGGACAGTTATACCAAGAACGGGCTCAAGGGTCCGCGGGGAATGGAAAAACTTGCCCGCTATAATGAACGGATTGCAAGATACCGGACCATACTTTCATCCAGATAATCTGCATTGGAACTGTAATTGCTTGAAATCCACATTGCCGTGCTCTTTTTCGGACTGGCCGGACTGTTTGGAAAGCTGGTCAACCAGCCGCCGACCGTCATCGTCTTCGGACGGGTGTTCTATGCCATGGCCTTCTTGCTGCCGGCACTTTGGCTGCGGCGCCAGAGCTTAAAACTGAACAGGGGTTCCGACTACCTGGCCCTGCTGCTGCAGGGGTTCATCCTGGCCGTGCACTGGGGTACATTTTTTCAGTCGATCCAGATATCCTCAGTAGCCGTCGGCCTGATTACCTTTTCCACTTTTCCCATCTTCGTTACGTTTCTGGAACCGATATTCTTCAAGGAAAGACTGCGCCCGGTGGATGTGGTTCTGGCCCTGGTCACCTTTTGCGGGGTCGTCCTGGTGGTCCCCGCCTTCAGCCTGGACAACACGACTACCCAGGGTGCCCTGTGGGGCATCACGTCCGGCTTTACCTTTGCCTTGTTATCGATCCTCAACCGGAAATATGCCCGGTCATACTCCAGCCTGGTGGTGGCTTTCTATCAGGATGCCGCTGCAGCCCTGTTTCTGTTTCCATTTCTGTTCCTGCCGGGGCCGACCCTCACCATGCAGGACATGCTGCTGCTGGCCCTGCTGGGGATTGTGTTCACGGGAGTCGCCCATTCGCTTTTCATTAGAGGGCTAGCTACCGTAAAGGCCCAGACAGCCAGCATTATAGCCAGCCTGGAACCGGTATATGGTATCCTGGCCGCCACGCTCTTGCTGGCCGAAATGCCGGCCCTGCGCGAGCTGGCGGGAGGCGTCGTCATCCTGGGTGCGGCCCTGTATGCCACTTTGAGAAAAGAACCAGGAGGTTTAGATGGTACGTAACATTGACCCCAAGCGTTTCGGTCTGCACCATACGAGGCAGTTGGAGCAATCCGGTGAAAAACAGTTCACGCTGGTCATCAACCGTAAAAGCCGGATCATCATGAAAGATGGTAAAAATATATTGGCGAAAGCAGACAGGATAACGGAAAAGATCCCCGGCGCCGTCATCGGTCTGCGAACCACCGCACCGGTTTGCAGTAAAACCCAAAAACTGCTGGCCGAAAACAATGTGGAGGTGTGCCCATGCAGCCGATCACGCAACAGCGGATAGTGGCCCTGTTTGCATTCTCTCTTGTCATCGCGGTCGGCTGCACCGGCCTGCCGCCGACCGAACCGGTTCGTGTCGGCGGGTTGGTGTTTCACAACAATACCTTGCAATCGCTGCAGGACGTGAGGCTGCAGGTACCGAAAACCGGTGGATTTATTGATTGCAATCTAATTTTGGCGGGCAGGCAGTGCCTAACCACATTTCCTTCCCGGCTTTACCGGGGCAACCCGGTAATCATCACCTGGCAGCAGGTTGGTAAGCGGTTTTCTTCAGGGGAAATCCGGATACAATCGCGACGAAAACCTGTGCCGGGCAGAGCGGCCACTGTCTTTGTGAGCCTGAATAGGGACGGATCCGTGGAGGCAAAAATAGAGTAGCCATGCTGCGTCTGATTCTAATCGGGCTGCTGGCCGGCCTGTTCTTCAGTTCGACTTTCATTTTGAACCGGGTGATGAGCCTGGAAGGCGGGCACTGGATATGGAGCGCCAGCCTGCGCTACGCCTACATGATTCTTTTTCTGGCTGTATGGTTTATTATCTTTAAGGGCACGACCGCCCTCACTCAGGTCCTGCGTGTTTTTATCCGGAACTGGATCTTTTGGACCGTAGCCGGGAGTGTCGGGTTCGGGCTGTTTTATGCTCTGATCTGTTTCAGTGCCGACCATGCCCCCGGCTGGGTGGTCGCCACCACCTGGCAGTTTACGATTATCGCCACCCTGTTCGTGCTGCTGTTTTTCGGCCGCTCCTTTCCCACGAAAACCTGGTTTTTTTCCGCCCTGGTTTTCGGCGGTGTTCTCATGGTCAACCTGGGCCAGGCGGAAAACGCCGGCCTGGTAGAACTGGCCGCCGGGGCAATCCCGGTCGTGATCGCGGCCTTTTGCTACCCGCTCGGCAACCAAATGGTCTGGGAGGCCACCAACGGCAACCAGCGGCTGCCGGATGTCAGCAGCCCGGTCTTGAAAACCCCCTTTGCCCGGGTACTGCTGATGTCGCTCGGCTCGCTGCCGCTATGGGGCATCCTGCTTGCCGTCACCACCCCCGCCCCGCCCTCTGCCGGTCAGTTGCTCAACACGGCCCTGGTAGCCCTGTTTTCCGGGGTTGCCGCCACCAGCCTGTTTTTGCAGGCGCGCAACCTGTCAAAAACGGCCGGGGAACTGGCCGCGGTTGACGCCACCCAGTCCAGCGAGGTACTATTCGCCCTGCTGGGTGAGATCGTGATTATCGGTGCGGCTTTCCCGGATATCTTCTCGGTATTCGGCATCCTGATCACCTGTGCCGGCATTACCCTGTTTGTCTGCTTTCAGGATCAGTCCTGAAACATTCGTCAGGGGCGAATGCTTCTATTTTAAGTTTTACGTGTTAAGTGTTCAGAAAAACCAAATGACCATGTTCTGTGACGAAAAACTTAGGGAAAAAATCAAGACAAACCTGGATCAATTTGAAACCAGGACCGGTCATATAACAGATGTTACCCAAGCGGCGGTGGCCCTCACCATCGTGGATGTGGCCCACGGCTCAGAAGACTACGGCCTGCCCAGTTTCAGGACACGGCAGCCCGATGCCGCCCTGATTCTCACCCGGCGCAGTGCAAACCTGCGGAACCATTCGGGCCAGTGGGCCCTGCCCGGGGGGCGACGGGACGACGGCGAAGAGGCCGCGGACACGGCCCTGCGGGAACTATCCGAAGAGGTCGGCCTGGAGCTGACACCGGACCGGGTGATCGGCTACCTGGATGATTTCACAACCCGTTCCGGTTTTGTCATCACCCCGGTCGTCATCTGGGGCGGTGACCGGGTGGACCTGGTCCCCAACCCGTCCGAAGTGGCATCCATTCACCGGATTCCACTGGTCGAGTTCTTACGAAACGATGCCCCGCTGATTGAGAGCAGCCCGCAAAGCGATGCGCCTCTGCTGCTCATGCCGGTCGGGAACACCTGCATCGCCGCCCCGACCGCGGCCTTGCTCTATCAGTTCCGGGAAGTGGCCCTGCTGGGCAGACATACACGGGTGGCGCATTATGAGCAGCCGACATTTGCATGGAAGTAGAAGCTATTTTGAGAAACGCCTTTTGTCCCAATCTCGGCGTTGGGCGCCAAATTCTAATCCTCGAAATACGTGCGTATTCCTCCGGTTTGAATTTGGCGTCCGCCTTGACCTTGAACCAAAATCCATTTCTCAAAATAGCTTCTACCTAAATACAATAGGTTAAAATGTATTACATATTTTTAAAACCACCTAAGGAGACAATCAGATGGCGACCTTATTTGAAGAGACTACGATTAATGGCATGACCTTGAAAAACAGGTTGGTGCGGTCGGCTACCTGGGAGGGGATGGCCGCGCCGGATGGCCGCCCCACGCCTAAAATGAATGCGTTTTATCGCGAACTGGCCGCCGGCGGGGTGGGCCTGATCATCTCCGGCTTTGCCTTCGTTCGGCCGGACGGCAAGGCCCTGGCGGGCCAGATGGGCATCCATACAGATGATTTTGCCGATGATTACAAGGCCCTCACCAGTGGTGTCCATGAGGCCGGTGGAAAAGTAGTGGCCCAGATCGTTCATGCCGGTGGGCAGACCATGAGCGAGACCATCGGCCAAAAGCCGCTAGCCCCATCTGCGGTTGATGTCGATCAGTTCCAGGAAACACCGGCTGAGTTGACCAAAGAGCAGATCCAGCAAATCGTGGCGGCATTTGGTGAAGGCGCTCGACGGGCCAAGGCCTGGGGATTTGACGGTGTCCAGTTCCACGGCGCCCATGGTTACCTGATCAATCAATTCCTGTCGCCGCTGACCAACCAACGGCTGGATGAATATGGCGGCAGCATTGAAAAACGCATCCGCTTTCTCATGGAAGTCTACCGCGCAGTCCGCAAGCAGGTGGGCGATGACTACCCGGTGATGATCAAACTGAATGCATCGGATAACCTCAAGGGCGGTTTGACGGCCCGGGATTCTGATTATGCCGCCCGCCGTCTTTCCGAAGCCGGTATCGATGCGGTAGAGGTCTCGGCGGGCACACCGGCCTCCGGGAAAAGAAATCCGGCCCGTCAGAAAATCATCAACCCGGATAAAGAGGCCTACAATCTCGATTTGGCTCGGATGGTCAAGGGCGCGGTCAGTTGCCCGGTTATCGTGGTTGGTGGTTACCGCTCATATGCCGTCGCTGAAAAGACCATCGCCGAAGAGTTGATGGATTACGTCTCCATGTCCCGCCCGTTGATAAACGACCCGGGGCTTCCGTCCCGCTGGCAGGCGGGCGACCATAGCTCCGCAGACTGTATCTCATGTAACGCATGTTTCGGCCCAGGACTGGAAGAAGGCGGCATTTACTGCGTTGTCAAAAAGAAACTGCGAGAAAAAGCGACAAAAGAGGCGTAACTCTCCTTTTTTGCCACTCAGCCCCAGGAGAAGGCTATCGCTCGGTTAGGCAGCCGGGGTCGGTTTGACAGCCGCAGCAGAAATCGATTTAAGGGGATATTTACCGGAAATATCCTGGTAGAAAGCACGAATTTCAACCATGTCCGCCTCGATATCGCCGGTGGGATGCAGAATTGGTCCGATGCCCCCGATCTTTTTCTTGTAGTCCAGAAACCCAAGGGCGATGGGAACCCCGGCGCCGTTGGCTATATGGTAGAAACCGGTTTTCCAGTTGAGTACCCGTTTGCGGGTGCCGGCTGGGGGCACGGCGAGAATCAGGTTCTCGTTGCAAGCGAAATGGTCAATGGATTGGGCCACCACGTTGTTCGCTTTGGACCGGTCGATGGGTATTCCGCCCAACCATTTGAACAACCGACCGAACGGCCAGCCAAAAATAGCATCCTTGCCCATCCAGTATACCTTGGCACGCAGGGCAAACGCTGCAAAAAGCATGTAGGGCAAATCCCAATTGGAGGTATGAGGGGCCGCAATCAGGACCATTTTGGGAGCCTGCGGCAAACGCCCGGAGATGCGCCAGCCAGTGAGCCACAGAAAAACGGTGGAAAACCAGCGCATCAGGCTCCGCACGATCGGTGTATCGAAAATAGTATAATTCAAACGTCATCCCCCATCTGAGATGTTTCGCGCCCGTAAAAAAACCCGGTTGGCCAACCGGGTCAGGGTTACCACGCCATTTGTCATTTTTAGTACTGTTAGTATCAGCAAATAAGGCTGGCAAGTAAAGCCGGGGGTGGCATTTTACAAAACTTTTACACTTGGATATACAAGTAGATGCCCGCCGATCAGGTTGCGTGCAAAATATTGGTTCAAAAGAAAATTTCGACAGGCCGCCTATTGAAGTTTCCCGTATTTGAAGTTATAAAAATCTCTCGTTACGCTAATCATAAGGAGGATCACCATGGCAGATATGGACGGATTGACTGAAGGCAAAAACTATCATTTTGACAAACCCCAGGAAACCGAGGGCTTTTTCCTGAAAGGCTGCGGCAACCTGGACTGGGGCATGAAAAACAGGCTGGCCCGGATATTCAACCCAAAATCGGGCCGCACGGTGATGCTGGCCATCGATCACGGCTATTTCCAGGGGCCGACTACCGGCTTGGAGCGGGTGGATGTCAACATCATGCCCATCGCACCCTATGCCGACACACTCATGCTGACTCGCGGTATCCTGCGCAGTGTGGTACCGGCGTCCTATACCAAACCGATCGTGCTCCGGGTGACCGGCGGAACCAGCATCCTCAAGGAGCTGTCCAATGAGGAAATCGCGGTTAGCATCGAGGAATCGATCCGCCTCAATGTCTGCGCCATGGCCGTCCAGGTTTTTATCGGCGGTGAGTACGAAAGACAGTCGATCATCAACATGACCAAGATGGTCGATATGGGCAACCGCTACGGCATTCCCACCCTGGCCGTTACGGCCGTGGGCAAGGACATGGCCCGGGATGCACGCTATTTCCGTTTGGCGACCCGGATCTGTGCCGAACTGGGGGCCACCTACATCAAATCCTATTACATCGATGAAGGCTTTGAGACGGTCACCTCTTCGTGCCCGGTACCCATCGTCATGGCCGGCGGCAAGAAGATTCCCGAACTGGATGCACTGACCATGGCCTACAACGCAGTGCAGCAAGGCGCGGCCGGGGTGGACATGGGCCGCAACATCTTCCAGTCCGAATCCCCGATCGCCATGCTGAAAGCCATTAAGGCCGTGGTGCACGAAAATGAAACCCCGGAAAAGGCGCTGGATCTATACAATACGATTAAAAGCGAGGGTTGAAGACTGAAGGCCAAAGGCTGAAGGAAGATCTCGGGATATAGCTTTTAGCAGTAGGCTCTTAGCGATTAGCGATCGGTTCATGCCTGTCAGCTAAAGCCAACAGCTAAGAGCCAATTGCCTCTTCATGATTTCCAATCATGGTCAGGCGCCTCCTAACATTCTGCAGATCAGGCCGCTAAAGGAAGAAGTGATATGCGCATTGCCCTCTGGTACAACAACCAGGATATTCGGATTGAAGAAACGGATCGCCCGACGCCCGGTTCCGGTGAGATGCTGGTCAGAATCGAAGCCTGCGGCATTTGCGGCAGCGATATCGTCGAGTGGTACCGGCTGCCCCGGGCCCCGCTGGTGCCCGGCCACGAAATCGGAGGAGAAGTGGTTGCGACCGGTGCCGCTGTCCAGAACTTCGTACCGGGTGATCGCGTATTCATCGCGCCCAAAATTCCTTGCTTGCAATGCCACTATTGTGAAAACGGGCACTATCCGGCCTGCCCAAATGTGAAGGAGCGGCTGCCCGGCGGGTTTGCCGAGTACATTCTGGTACCGGCCGCCCTGGTCAGAGGCGGCACATATCGCCTACCGGATACCATTTCAGCCGACCAGAGTACGTTCATCGAGCCGCTGGCCTGTGTGGTCAGAGCCCAGAACCTGGCTGGCTTAGCGGCGCAGCAAACGGTGCTGATTTTCGGCTGCGGCATGTCCGGCCTGTTGCAAATCAAGCTGGCCAAATCAAAGGGCTGCCGTGTCATCGCGGTTGATATTCGGCCGGAGCGCCTTGAATACGCAGCCCGCTGCGGGGCCGACCTGGTGCTCAAGGCAGATGAGGACGTGCCGGCCCGGTTGTTGGCTGTACACGGCCGTCTCGCCGATGTGGTCGTCCACTGCACCTCGGCCATGTCTGCTATCGAACAGGCCTGGCAATGTGTTGATAAGGGCGGCCGTATTGTGTTCTTTGCGGTACCCGATCCGGACAAAAACGTCACTATCCCAATCAATGACTTCTGGATGCAGGAAATATCCATCCTGACGTCCTACTATTGTGGCCCACCGGATATTGTAGAAGCCATGGGTATTTTGGAATCCGGGCGACTTCAGGTGGATGACCTCATTACCCACCGCCTGCCTCTGGCAGAAATCGCCCAAGGGTTTAAACTGGTGTTGGACGGCGGGGAATCGGTTAAGGTTATTATACAACCCAATAAATAGAATCCCGAAAAATATGACTACTTTTATCCATACAGCCCTGGTGTGCCGCAGTGAAGACAATGCTGACCGGTTTTACAAGGAGCTGCTGGGGCTGGAAAAAACGGAGCCCAAAACTTTACCGGCCAACCTGTCGCAGGCCATCTTCGGAGTGGACTCAAAACTGACGATCATAAACTACACTGGGGATGAGATGCACTTTGAAATCTTCATTGTCGACAGCCCTGCGGACAGTAAGCCCAAGATAGAACATACCTGCATCGAAGTAGAATCACGCGGCAACTTCCTCGAAGACTGCAACAGACTCAACATCATCGTCAACCAGATACCGAAAGGAGACAAAACCCTTCTTTTTGTAGAAGATCCTGACGGTAATCTGTTCGAAATCAAGGCGCGTTCCAGTTAAAATATGGAGAAAGAAGACATATGCTGCCTCCTATAGCAATTATCGGCATCGGCCAACTGGGCGGGGTCTTCGCTCAAGCATTTTTGAAGGCCGGGCACCCCGTGTATCCCGTGACCCGGGGAATGCCCCTGAACCAGACCCTGGAACAGATTCCTCATCCTGCATTGACGCTGGTCGCGGTAGGCGAGAAAGACCTGCCGGCCGTATTGCAGGAGTTGCGTCCTGACAAACGATCCTCCCTGGGGCTGCTGCAAAATGAACTGCTCCCCGACACCTGGCTTTCAAACGGTGTGAGCGATCCGACGGTCATCACGGTCTGGTTCGAGAAGAAAAAAGGCATGGACGTCAAGGTACTGCGACCATCCCCGCTGTTCGGACCGCAGGCTGATTTGATGGCCACGGTCCTGGAAGGTGTGGGGATACCCTGTCGGCGATTGGCTTCGGCCGATGACCTGCTGATAGAACTGGTTGTCAAAAACGTATTTGTATACATGATCAATATCTGCGGCTTGAAAACCGGCGACACCACGGGTGTTCTCTGGGCAGATCATAACGCGTTGGCCCAACGTGTCGCCGCTGAGATTATCGATCTGCAGGAAGTCGTAACGAAAACAACGTTCACACGCAGCGTTCTAATGGATGGCGTGGCGGAAGGAATCGCCGGGGACCCGGAACACAAGTGCATGGGACGCAGCGCGCCGGCCCGTTTGACCCGCTTTCTATCCATGGCGGAGGAGGCCGGCATCCAGGCTGATACGATTCGATCCATCCAGGCTGAAATCAACCGTGAGACGGTATAGTGTTTCAAAAACCTGTCAGCCTAACCAACCTGAACAATGGAGATCTATATGGCCGTAGGCTGGGCTAAAGACGGGGCGGTTCAGGAACAAATCGACGCCAGTGTATCCGACGCTGTAAAACGGGCGCGCAGCAATCTGCCCGAGGGTGAAGGCGCAACCCATTGCGTGGAATGCGAAGAAGCGATTCCGGAAGCCCGCCGCAAAGCAATCCCTGGGGTACGGTTGTGTGTAGAGTGCCAGGCCGACCTTGAAAAACAGCAGGAAAATAACAGCGGATATAATCGCCGCGGAAGCAAGGATAGCCAGTTAAAATAATGAAAGTAATTAAGGTAGGGGGCGGCTGCCTCAACGGAAAGAAGACCATTGCTCGGATTATCGACCTCATTGCCCAGCGCGGGCGCGGCCACCTTTTCGTGGTCTCGGCCCTGAACGGCATCACCGACTTTCTGATAGAGTCCATGGATGCAGCCCTGGCGGACGAGGCCAACATCCCTAAAATCATCAGTCGCCTCAAAGCCCGGCATGACCTGGTGGCCCGCCACCTGATCCGCAGACCGAAAGAGGCCAAGGGGTTCAGCCAGGACCTCACGAAAACCCTTTCTAAACTCGAACGGCTTTACTACGGCCTGAATTTTACCGGGAAGATTTCACCGCGCCTGCGAGACGCGATCGTCAGTTTCGGGGAACGGTTTGCGGCCCAGCTGCTGACAGCCATATTGAGCAGCCGGGGGATCCCGACCTCCTACCATATGCCGCAACAGATCGGTATGCTGACCGATGGGAAGTTTGGCGACGCCACCGCCAATATCCCGGCCACGGCCCGGAACTTCAAGAAAAATCTGGCACCTGTACTCGCAAACAATAAAATCCTGTTCATACCGGGTTTCTTCGGCGTCAGCAAAAAAGGAGACATTACCACCTTCGGACGCGGAGGCAGCGATTACAGTGCCGCAGTGGTTGCCGCGGCCATAAAGGCAGAGATCCTGGAGATCTGGAAGGACGTGGACGGGTTCATGACTGCCGACCCCAAATTGGTGCCCTGTACCGAATTGATTCCGCTCCTTTCATACGAGGAAGCCTCGGAGCTGGCCTACTTCGGGGCCCGAATCCTGCACCCGCGTTGTGTGGAACCGGTGCGCACCCGGAAACTGAATATCTCGATTAAAAATACTCTCAATCCCGATGCCGAAGGCAGTTTGATCACCGCCCGGAGCCCACGTCTGAAAACGGTTATCAAAAGTGTTGCCCACGATTGCAACATCGGCATCTTGAAAGTCCATGCCGCGGGAGTCGGAGCCCGCCCCGGCATCCTGGCTGAAGTAGCCACCTGTATCACCCATACCGGTATCAACATTAAGGCGGTGGTTACTTCGCAGACCTGCATCAGCCTCCTGCTGGCCGGCGAAGACCTGGCACCGGGCGTTGCCGCCCTGAAGACCTTGCGCCCCAAGCCTTTCCGGCGGTTGGAACCGGTGGAGGATATTGCCCTGATCAGCATTGTGGGCGAGGGGCTTTTAAGCCAGGCAGGCATAGCGGCGAACTGTTTTGCCGCGGTTGCCGAAGCCGGAGTCAATGTGGAAATGATCTCATTCGGCCCTTCTCGGGCGGCCCTCTATTTTCTGACCAAAAAGAAGAACCTAAAAAAGGCCGTCAACGCCATCCATGGTCGCTTTTTCACTTGCAGTTGACCCTGGCAGGCATCTCCCGTTATAGTGACACAATATGGAGAACAGGCTCAAAGACACCCACGATGCCCTCATGGCGCTTGGTTTCGGTAACTACGAAGCCAAGGCTTACTGCGCCTTGCTCACCCGAGCGCCCGCCAATGGGTACCAGGTGGCCCAGGCCAGCGGAATTCCACGGGCCAAGATATATGAATGCCTGCAGCGGCTGGTTTCACGCGGCGCCGCCATCCAGGTGGAAAGCCAGGATGACGCAGCCCGCCTATTTGCGCCTACAGACCCCAAGGAGCTGCTCAATGATATCGCCGGTGGTTTAGAGGCATCCATGGACCGGGCCCGCGATGCGCTCGCGCATTTCGAGGATTCACCCCGCATGGTTGAGGTGCTCTGGCGGATCTCCTCTCGGCAGGACCTGGTCGATCGCGGCCTCAAACTCACCAACGATGCAAACAAAACGCTACACGTGGCGATCTGGTCGGAGGAATTTGCCAAGCTCCTGCCCAATTTTATGACCGCCGCCGAACGCGGTATCCGCATCGCCCTCATACTCTACAATCCACATCCCGGCCTGGCTCAATTACAGAGCCTTAGCCCGGGCGTCATCCAGCACAACCGCAGCAAGCGGCAGGCCATCCCAGTCATGGGCCGCCAGTTCGTCCTGGTGGCCGATATGGAACGCTGTATCACCGGCACGGTTTTCCCCAACAATGTGGTCGAGGGGGTCTTCACCATGAACCTGGGCCTGGTCACCAACGCCGTGGATCTGGTTAACCACGAGATATATCTGGAAAGGGTCATGATCGCTGCCGGCCAACCGGTTAAAGATATTTTTGGAAACAATCTCGATAAGTTAGACCCCTTTAATCCACCTGACGAGTAAAACGCCGCAACAAGATTTTCAACCTGGGGCCAACATCCTCCCCATACCTGCCACCGGGTTTCTGGGGCACATAATTATTGACAAATTCATCCTTTGATCTTATAGTTACTACTATAGTAGTCACTAAGTAACCGACAGCCATAGGGGGCCTGCTATGCTGGACTTCAATTCCGACCTTTACCGTTTCGGACTTTCACAGATACCGGACGAGAAAATCATTGCAAACGAAGAGACGTTTGGCGCCCATCATTATGAAAGAATCGGCGTGGTCATCCGCCAGGCTCAGAACTGTTGGCTGACAGATGCCCACGGCAATCGGTACCTCGATTGCCTGGCCGCTTATTCCGCCGCCAATCCTGGTCACCACCACCCCAAGATTGTTTCCGCTCTGACCAACGCGCTTACCGGCAACTACGCCAGTGTCATCTCCAATGTGGTCTATACCGATCCGCTGGGTGTGTTTCTGCGCAAGATGGCGGAATTCGTACCGCAGTTGGGAAACCGCTTCGGTGAAAACGGCAATAAGATCCTACCTAAAAACGGCGGTGTCGAATCGGTGGAAACTGCCATAAAAATGGCCCGCTTTTATGGCTGGCAGAAAAAGGGTATCCCGGATGGGAAACAGGAGATCATCGTATTTGACAACAATTTTCACGGACGCATGATTACCGTGGTTTCCTTTTCCTCGACCCCCAAATACCGCGCTGGTTTCGGACCGCTGACACCTGGATTTGTCTCCGTTCGCTACAATGACTTGGAACAGGTCAAAAAGGCGATTACGCCGAACACTTGCGGTATCCTTGTCGAGCCTATGCAGGGTGAAGGCGGCATGCGCGTTCCGGATGTGGGCTTTTTAAAGGGCTTGCGGGCCCTGGCCGATGAGCACGACCTGCTGCTGATGTTCGATGAAATTCAAGTGGGATTGGGCCGCAGCGGCAAGATGTTCTGCTTCGAACATGAAAACGTGGTCCCTGACGGTCTGATTTTAGGCAAAGCCCTTTCCGGCGGGCTGGTGCCGCTATCCGTTTTTATCACCAACCGCAAACTGATGGACATGGCCTTTAATATCGGTTCGGATGGATCCACCTTTGGCGGCTACCCCCTGGCCTGCGTGGCTGGCATAGCCGCATTGGATGTCTTGAAAGAAGAGTATCTCCCGGAGCGTTCGGCTGAACAAGGCCGCAAGCTCATGGATAAATTACAGGACATCGCCACCCGGTCGCCGCATGTGAAAGAAGTTCGCGGGCGCGGCCTGTTCATCGGGATCTAAGTCAAAGCCGGCAACGCAATGGCTTTCTGCAGGCAGCTCCTGAAATTGGGGGTCCTGGCCAATGACAGTCACGGCCACACCATTCGGATATCGCCGCCGCTGACTATTTCGGATGAAGAACTGGATTACATGGTGGCACGTTTAGACAGGGTCTTGACGGCTTAATCAGGCTTACAACCGGGAACGGTGGGATCCTTTCGGCAGATTCAACTCTCCTTGGCCGAAGATTTGTGTATGTCTACAATTTTACTGCCGTTCAGGTACTCTACCGTCTCGTAGCGCGTGATGCCCATTAACTTTCCTGTGATCTCCCGCATGCGTTCTACCTGGTCGACAATTTTTTTCAAATATTCAACACCGGGGAACGCCTCCGGAACATCTAGCTGGAGAAGCTGTGAATACCCCATTATGCTCTGCAGGGGCTGGTTGAGTTCGTGGCAGACGGCCCCGGCCATCTCTAAGACGCCCTGCAACCGCTCGAACTCTATCCGTTCGGCCTCAGCTTTAACTCTGTCGCCGACGTCCCGAACCAAACCCCGAAAACCCAGCGGATTGCCGTTCTGGTCTCGGGCCAGGGAAACCACCATCTCCAGGTGGGCGCTGCGGCCGTCCATGCCGACCTGGAACCGTGAAACCCGGGAGGGTTTGCCGGTCCGAAACACCTCATTGAATACAGCATACATTTCCTTGGCTGTATCCGGGGAGGCATACTCACGGTTGTTCATGTTGAGCAGCGCCTGACGGTCAAAGCCCGTAATTTTGCACATGGGATCGTTCACAAATGTAAAATTGCCCTTCAGGTCCAGTTCACAATAGCCTTCATCGATACTGTCCAAAATGGTGCGATATTTTTCTTCACTGGCCTTAAGGGCTTTCTCAGCCTCAATGCGCGGCGTGATATCGATCAGGGACCCAATGCTTTGCCGGGAACCAGGAATCATGCCAACCCGCAGAAGGATTTGCCGGATTTCACCGGTAGCATTGACGAAACGAAACTCGTATACATTCGGCGGTTCCGTAGCCTCACGGCGGCGGCGGTGATGGTAAGCTGTCATCCTTTCCCGATCATCCGGATGAACAAAGCGCGTCCATTGCATTTTGCCTTCGATAGCCTGGCGCGAATAACCGCTGAGCTCTTCAAACTGCCGGTTGACCATCGAGACAGTTGTATCCGCCTCCATCACCAGCAGGGCGGTATTGGTATTTTCAAACACAGTGCGATACAGAGCATCCCTGGCCGGATCGGTCCGGTTGATATCATCGGAAGGGACACTATTCGACTGGTTGTTCCCAGCCGCCAAATGCTTTTGTTCCTTTGCCATACCCACTTGTGCAATCTCCATTTGTAAATATAAATGCCCTTGAAAAATCGGCTGAAGCAGCCTTTAGGGACCAGTACGGTATGCCAGACCTAAAAAACCTCCCTGGCCAAGCCATCTTCAAACTATATCGGAAAATCGTACGCAAACTTTACCGGTTTCACGCCGGCAATTTTATGCCTGTCCGCAATAGCAGACAACACACGCGTGTGTCCACTGCCGACTTAAAATTCAGGGCGGGCACAGATCGATGGTATCTTTCGGGAAATGACAGCAACAGTCCCTTGCTTACGCCGACAGAAGACGATTGGGGGGGATTAAATAAGCTAATCGGCCGGGGCCAATTTTAAGCGGGCCGCCCGCCTATTTGCGGCAAGCAATCTATACTCGCGGCCGGCCAACTTGAAGCGCTGTTTGGCTTTTTTCAAAGGAATCGTATAATGGTAGGCAAACCCTTGATCTAACTGCGGTATTACCACATCTATCAAGAGGTTTCCATTCTGTCGCCCCCGATAGATCAGGTGGGTCGTACCGACAGCTGTGGGTTTGTCCAGGGTGAGACGTACCCAACCACCGGGTTGTGCGGCAGCACCTGCCGCCGCCCGGCTCCCCATGGTCCGGTTAGACCAGGGGGCAGCCGGGTCGAGCGCCTCGGTACACAGGTAATACACTACCCAGATTAAAAAGAGCCCGGCGCATATTATGAAGAGCCGGGCGCGCCAGTCGGTATTGCCGGTACGATACATACGTCCCTCCGCTCTTTTCCGTCTAATACTCTTTTGGTGTATTTGTCAATCCCTATTGAGTATTATTTTGCCTATCAATCTAATATTATAACGAATATATTCTGATAAAAGTACCCATATGTACCATGTCCTTGACGGTGACAGAATCTCATGCCTGCCGGGTTTACATATGCTCAAAAGGGCGTTAAGTTCAGGTGCCATACAGCCGTATTGGATTCATATGCTGGAATAAATGAGAGAGGTCAATTCGATGCAGACTGCAAAAGTATCCGATTATATTGTTAAATGGCTGAGCAACTATTGCGACCAGGCGGGTATGACTGGTTTTACCGTGGGCGTCTCCGGGGGAATCGATTCTGCGGTCACATCCACCCTGTGTGCGCGGACCGGCAAAAGCGTCCTGGCCCTCAACATGCCCATTTACCAGGCCACCGACCAGGTAACCCTCGCACACGAGCATATCCGTTGGCTTGAAGCTATCTATGATAACGTAAAGGGCGTAGACGTAAATTTGACCCCGGCCTTCAAAGGCATCGAGGAGACACTACCGGCCGAAATCCAGGATGGACTCTCCATGGCCAATTCCCGTTCCCGCCTGCGAATGCTCACGCTTTATGCTTTTTCCACCCACTACCGGATGCTAGTGGTCGGCACAGGCAACAAAGTGGAAGATTTCGGGGTCGGCTTCTACACAAAATATGGAGACGGCGGTGTGGATCTCGCGCCCATAGCCGACTTGGTTAAATCGGAGGTGTATACCCTTGGCCGGGAACTGGGCATCCTGGAAGATATCATAGCGGCACCGCCCACGGACGGGCTCTGGGAAGATGGACGGACGGATGAAAGCCAGATCGGTGCCTCCTATGATGAACTGGAGTGGGCCATGTCCCATGACTCCGATTCCCAGCAAGAACTGACCTCACGCCAGAAAGAGGTGCACTCGATCTACATGGGTTATCACCGCGCCAACCGGCACAAAATGCTGCCGATTCCGGTTTGCAAAATCCCGGACGACGTGAAGTGAGCTCCCGCCAGGTACTGATAGAACTGCAAAACGTCACCGCACGTGTCCGCAATGTACCCCTCCTGGCGGAAACTTCCTGGAAAATTGAAGCCGGCAGCCAGTGGGCTGTAATCGGACCCAACGGCTCCGGCAAATCCACCCTGGTCGGCATGCTGACCAACAGTGTGCCGGTGATCAAGGGCCGCACCGTGCGCACCTGTCCGCCGGATGCGACGCAATCACTCTCTTTTGAGATGGTCGATCGTCTGATGGCCCGGGAAGAACGGCTGGAAGAAGCCCGTCATTTTGCCAACCGCCAGGAAGAGACAACCACGGCCCGGGAAATCATCGCGCCGGGTGCAACCAGGGCGGACCCTGCGGCCATAGACCGTATCGCGCAAACGCTGGACATTCTGCATCTGCTGGAAAGAAGTTTTGCATGTCTTTCTTCGGGTGAAATCCGCAAGGTACTGCTGGCCAGGGCTCTGTTCGGTCGGCCGCAATTATTGATTCTGGACGAGCCTTACGAAGGACTCGATACAGCCGCAGCCGAAAAACTTTCCAAAATGCTTCCCCATCTCATGCAAAGCGGTACCAGTGTCGTCCTGGTTACCCACCAGTTGAATCGCATCAGCTGGCATTTTACCCATGTCCTGTGTGTAAAATCCGGCCGGGTTATCGCCCAGGGTCCCCGGCATGAAATCCTGGTACCGAAAATATTGGACGACCTGTACGACCACCGCCCAGCCGACACCCCACTTACCGGGAATACAGTGACACCGCTCGCTTCCGGTGGAAATCCAGACCTGGTTAGGATGGAAAACACGACTGTCGCTTACGGGGAAAAAATTGTCTTGGATCGTTTGAACTGGACCTTTCGCGAGGGTGAGCATTGGGCGGTTTTAGGGCCGAACGGTTCGGGAAAATCGACCCTGGTTAAGCTGATCTGCGGCGACCATCCCCAAGCCTATGCCAATCGCATCCATCTGTTCGGCCGGCTCCGGGGCTCCGGTGAAAGCATCTGGGACATTAAACAACAGATCGGCCTGATCTCATCGGAACTGCAGCTCCGCTACCGCAAAGGCATCCGGGTCATCGAGGTGATTCGCTCAGGATTTTTTGACTCGGTCGGAATTTATCGCCATTGCAGCCGGCCGCAACGTTCAACGGCCGACAAATGGCTGGCAACGGTTGACCTGGCAACCAAACGGGAAACTCCTTTCGATCAGCTTTCGTATGGGGAAAGGCGGCTGGTCCTGTTGGCGCGGGCCATGGTAAAAGCACCCCGCCTGCTGGTGATGGATGAACCCTGCCAGGGGCTGGACCCTGAAAATCGTGCCAGGATGCTTATAATCGTGGAGCAGCTTTGCAGTCAAAACGCCACCCACCTGTTATATATCAGCCACTTGCCCGAAGAGATACCGTCGGTTATTACCCGGGTTCTCCGGTTGGGCTAAGAAGCAATTATCGGCAATCATAAAAGGCGCGGACTATATCAGATTGTCTGGGCCTTTTGTTTGTAAATGGAACCGAGGACCAATGGTCGGCGTGTGCAGTATGGACGACCGCATTCATTATTTGTCGGAATACCATTTTCACCGGCTAGTTAGCCTTAATGGAATATACCCGTACTGGCTTATGGTAGCCCTTAACATCTATTTGGCCCTGTTCCGTACATTGAATATCGTCATTAACCAATGCCCAGGTCGCATGGCTTATAAGTATCCCCCCTGGTTCGCAAGTCTGTTCCAACCTTGCAGCTATATTTACCTGCATGCCATGGGCAGTGTACAATTTCCTTGAGGTTGAGCCGAAGTTTCCAACTGTGGCCATGCCGGTATTAATGCCACACCGTATTGTAAGAATATCGTCTATGCCGCTGTTAAACCACTTTCTTTGAAGTGCTTTCATTCTCTCCTGCATGCTTACAGCCATAGACAGACACCTTAGAGCATGATCCTTATCGTTTGTTTGCTCGGGGGCTCCGAAAAAAACAAGAAGTGAGTCACCAGTAACTTGTGCCAGAGTGCCATTGTATTTATTTATAATGACATCCATTTCGGAAAGGTATTCATCCAGCAAGCTAGCCATATCTTCTGGTTCCATGGCATCAGTTATACAAGTAAAATCCTTTATATCTGAGAAGAATATGGTTAGCTTTCTCCTTTCCGTCTCAAAGGTTGCATCTTTGTGACCAGACTTAATCGTATTCACAACTTGAACGGGAAGGTACTGTTTTAAATTTTCCTCAATGCTAATTAGTGTGTTGTTTTTTTCTTTCAATGCCTTCTGTTGTTTCAATATAGTTTTCTGTTGGAGAAATATTCTTCGATTTGTTAATTCTGCTACATATCCGCCAAAAAAGGAGGCAATTCCTGTAAACCAAAGACATATTGACAGCGCTGCCACGTTGGGCATGTTTAAATCCGAAATAGTGAGTAGGTAAACCTGAAATGTAATAAAGTAAATAAGTGAGGGGTAGCGTCAATAATCTTTCGCACTTTTGATTCGGTGGCCACTCAGTTAAGCTGCGAGTTCTTCTTTTTTTAATTCCGTTAACAAGTTCATATTCAAGTAACGACGTGTTCCCCAGCGGGT
>Ga0126326_1000059_pt1 | contig 69112 bp, 47 predicted proteins | sample InaspJWI67metaG_FD_94485 | JGI IMG/M metagenome (GOLD analysis project Ga0126326, IMG submission 94485) | Marine gutless worms symbiont microbial communities from Oahu, Hawaii - Inanidrilus sp. 1 OAHU.JWI-67 metaG | ecosystem: Host-associated > Annelida > Digestive system > Unclassified | place... | reverse complement strand
GAAACTTCTATACTGCAAATGTGTTACCTATGTCCTTGTACTATTGTGTTACCTATGTCTATGAACCGTACCGGCGTTTTCTTTTGGTTCGTTTTCTTTCACGCGAAAGAAAATGAACAAAATATTTCAGAAGATTAAATGCTCTACAGGCTCGGCGGCAACGACGATTTGACCGCTGGTTTCTCACCGGGTCGGTCGAACCTCTCCGTGCTCAACGCCAGAGGAGGAGGGTTTATATCGAAGCATCGATAAACCTTGACAGGTTTCACAGTAGTAGCTAAGGCATGAGGCCGCATGCGTGCGGCAGCACGAGCATCTGCAGCTGCGCTGCCGGCAGGCGGGCTCAAATAGATTTTAAGGTGAGATTTTACCGGGAGTATCGATGGACATAAAAACGGCGTTACAGGAAGCTCTGAAAACAGGCCGGAAGGCCTTGACCGAATTTCAGGCCAAACAGCTGCTGAAGCAGTACGCTATTCCGGTTGTAAACGAAAAAGTGGCGGCAACCGTGGATGAAGCCGTTCGCCTGGCGGATGAGACCGGGTATCCCGTGGTCCTGAAGGGCATGGGCGCCAACCTGCTGCACAAGACCGAACGCGGCCTGGTGCATCTCAATCTGGCCGACGACGAGGGTGTTCGCCGGGCAGCCGAACACGTTGTCAACGCCGCCGGTCGGGATCTGGAAGGCATTTTGATCCAGCCGCAGCTGAAAAGCCGTCGGGAATTCGTGGCCGGACTTTTTCGAGACCCCCAGTTCGGGCCGGTCGTCATGTTTGGTATTGGGGGAATTCTCACCGAAGCTATATCGGATGTGGCTTTGCGCCTGGCCCCGGTCACCCGGGCAGACATCCGGGACATGCTGACGGAAATCAAGGCCGGAGCACTGCTGGGTGAATTTCGCGGCGAGGCGGCTGTCCAGACCGGTCAATTGGAAGAAATTCTCATGGCTATCGGGCAGCTGGGACTGGATCATCCCGAGATTGCCGAAATCGATATCAATCCCCTGCTCGCCGCCCGGGACGGATCTCTGATCGCGGTGGACGCTTTGGTGGTTCCCGGTCAACCGCAGGCCGTTTCCCGGGAATCGTTTGCGGCAGACCCCGCAGCCATCGCGGCGCTCTTTTATCCCAAAAGTATCGCTTTTGTAGGCGCCTCGGCCCAGATGGGCAAATGGGGGCACATGCTGATGTCCAATACCATCAGCGGCGGCTACGAAGGCGACATCTACCTGGTCAATCCCAAGGGCGGCACCATCGCCGGACGACCGGTCTACAAGAATATCGACGCTATCCCCGGGCCCGTCGACCTGGCTGTCGTGACCATTCCGGCGGCGCTGGTGCCCGGCCTGATCCCACAGATGGAGGCCAAAAAGATTAAAAACATGCTGCTAATCACCTCCGGCTTCGGCGAAACCGGGCCGCAGGGCAAGCAGCTCGAAAAAGATCTGGTTCAAGCCGCCCGCAAAGCCGGCATCCTGATTTTGGGCCCCAATACAATGGGCATCTGCAATCCCCATAAAGAGCTCTACTGCACCGGCAGCCCGGTCCATCCCCTGGCCGGCTCCACCGCCATGGTGGCCCAGTCCGGCAACATGGGCACACAGCTTTTGGCCTTTGCCGAGGCGCAGGGCATCGGCATCCGGGCCTTTTCCGGGTCCGGCAACGAAGCCATGATTACCATCGAAGACTATATGGAAGGGTTCGAAATAGACGACCTCACCCGTACGGTGATGCTCTACATAGAAAGTGTCAAAGACGGCCGCCGGTTTTACGAGAGCGCCTGCCGGGTCGGTCGCAAAAAGCCGATCGTCCTGTTGAAAGGGGGCCAGACCGGGGCCGGCAACCGGGCCGCCGCCAGTCATACCGGGGCCATGAGTTCGGATGCCAGGGTGTTCAATGCCGTCTGCCGGCAGGCCGGCATTGTAAAAGTCGACCGATCCATGGACTTGCTGGATCTGGCCGCAGCCTTTGCGTCGGTTCCCCTGCCAAAGGGCAACCGGGCGGCCATCATGACCCTGGGCGGCGGCTGGGGCGTCATTACGGCCGACCTGTGCGCCAATTACGATCTGGAGGTACCCGCCTTGCCCGACGATGTTCTGAAGGTTCTGGACGGCATTCTGCCGCCCTACTGGAGCCGCGCAAATCCCGTTGATATCGTGGGCGAGAACGATCCAACCATTCCCATGAGCACCCTGGAAGCGCTGCTCAAATGGGACGGCTGTGATGCTGTTATCAACCTGGGCATTATGGGGCGCCGCATCTTTGTCGAACGCCTGTCGGCGTCGGTGCGCAAGGCCGACGCGAATTTTTCGCAGGAGATCCTGGATCTGGCCAACCAGATGCTGATCGATTTCGAGAAACAATACATCGCGCACGTGATCAACCTGATGCACACCTACGAAAAACCGGTTTTCGGCGTCAGCCTGCTGACAGACCAGGAAGACCAGACTGTCTACCGGGTAGGTGACGATGAATACAAAGGCCTGTTTTACGAAACACCGGAACGGGCCGTCAAAGCCTTTGCCCGCATGTATGAGTACCAGCGGTTCTTGAACCGCGCAAACTAAAGCGATACAAATTTTGGATATGGAAACGATTACCAAGAAAAAGCCCTTTAAATACCGTTTCGATTTTGAGATTGGATATTTGATTAAAAGCCCCTGCCGGGGCTGCGATGACAGACCTTTTTTCCCGGAATGCATCAAAGAGTGCCGGATTCTGAATGATATCCACACCGTGATGGCCGAGAGTGTATCCTGTTCCCGGAGTTCGTAGACCGAAAAATCGATTTTCGCTTGGTAATTCCAACCTATCAATGGGGGGATCACATGGCGTATTCGCAACATTGGGAAGCCCTGGAAACCCGGGCCCAAGAATTCGAAAACCCGGATAAACACCTCAAACATCTGATCGCCCAACCGGAACGGCTGGCCGCCTTTTCCCTCACCGCCGCCGGTCTGTTTTATGATTTCTCGCGTCAGCGGGTCGATGTCCAAACCCTGGCCCTGCTGCACGCCCTGGCAAAGGAATCCGGAGCAAGTGAGCGCTTTCGGTCTATGCTGCAGGGTGCCACCGTCAACAGATCGGAAAACCGGGCCGCGCTGCATACCGCCTGCCGTGATCTCTCCCCAGAACCTGTCCTGGTCAACGGAACCGATATCAAACCCGCCTTGCAGGCCGTGAACGAGCAGGTGGCCCGCTTTGCCGATGATATCCACGCCGGCCGCCTGACCGGCACCACGGGCCGGCCTTTCCGGCATGTGGTCGTCATCGGTATCGGCGGGAGCTATCTGGGAACGCAGTTTATCGCCAACGCGCTGCACCATCGCGCGGATAAAGGTCTCCGGCTCCACTTTCTCGCAAATGTCGACTCGCACAATTTTGGCGAGATCGCGAGCGCCATTGATCCGGAAACCACCCTCTGGATTGTCATATCCAAAAGTTACACGACTGCGGAAACCCTTGCCAACACGCGTCAGGCATACACCTTCATGGAGAGCCACGGCCTGGACCCAGCCCAGCACGTCGTCACCGTTACCAGCAAAGGCAGCCCGGGAGACGATCCGGACAATCCTGTTCTGGCTACCTTTCACATGTTCGACTTTATTGGTGGCCGCTACAGCGTTACGTCGGCGGTGGGCGGGGTCCCCCTGAGTCTTTACCTGGGATCCGACTGCTTTGCGGAACTTTTGGAAGGGGCTGCCGCCATGGACCGGCATGCCGGGGAAACACCTGCCGAGCAGAACCTGCCCCTGACCGCGGCGTTGCTGGATGTGTGGAATACGACGCTCCTGGCCTATCCGGCCCTGGCCATCGTGCCCTATGCGGCGCCCCTGGACAAACTGGCCGCCCACATTCAGCAGCTTAGCATGGAAAGCAACGGTAAATCGGCCACCTGGGACGGGAAACCGCATACGGGTGGCAGCGGCGGATTCATCTTCGGGGAACCCGGTACCAATGCCCAGCATTCGTTTTTTCAGCTGGCCCACCAGGGCCGGCCCCTGCCTGTCGAGTTTATCGGGGTCCTGAACAGTGTCTATCCCCAGGTAAAAGCGAAATCAAAAGGGGTCACCAACCACCAGGAGCTCTGGGCCAATTTGATTGCCCAGGCCGATGCACTGGCCGTCGGGAAAACAGCTGCCGACCCGGCCCGGTCGTTTCCCGGCAACCGGCCCTCGACGACCATTGTCATGTCCAACCTCTCGCCCCGCAACCTCGGGGCGCTGCTCGCGTTCTACGAAGCGCGGACCGTCTATGCCGCTTTTATCTGGGGGATCAACCCCTTCGATCAGTTCGGGGTAGAGCTTGGTAAGAAGACCGCCGCCGGATTGAGGGCCGCCATGGTCGCCCAGGATAAGGGCGATAGCGGATATGCTGCAGACCTGGATCCGATTCAGACCTTCTATCTCGACATGCTGTCCGAGGGCCAAATTCCGGGATGAGACTTACAACCGGACTGTTGCAGGGCTTGGCCCGCCAGGTCCCTGTTGACACGTGGGCGACAGGTCTCTATAATCCATCAAACTCCATCACATCACGTTTGGATTGAAAGGCAGGCCTATCCCGAATATTTCACGAGTTCGAGACATTCATTAACAAGGCATTCGGGGGCACAGCTGTACTCATGCTACCGCAAGCCCCCGATAACGCAGTAAATGGATGTCTTGGGCTCGCCCGCAGGGTGAAAATATTTATGCAGCCCTGCTTAAAAGCGCTGGTGACAAAATGTAACCAGGAGAGTATACCCCAAATTACATTTAACACTCTGAAGACTTATATAAAATGAATTTGCATAAACATTTTCATGAAATGTTCGGGTCAGACGCATGACTTCTACCCCATCAGGCGATCCGGATTTTCTGGCTGGACTGGAAGGCTTAGAATCCGTCGACCGCTACAAGATTTCAGGCAAGCTCGGCCAAGGCGGCAATGCCATCGTCTATCTGGGGGTCGACCCTTACATCGGCCGCAACGTGGCCCTGAAAATATCCCAACCCAAATCAGACAACAAGCGGCAGAATTTTTTTGTTGAAGCGCAATCCGCCGGCCGCCTCAATCACCCTAATATTGTCTCAATCTACGATGCGGGCACCTACGGCACCTACTGCTATATCACCATGGAGTATATCAAGGGGGATACCCTTGAAAGGCATTGCCACGCAGGCACGCTACTGCCCATGCAGCAATCAGTTGAAATCATCTTTGCCATCTGCCAGGCCCTGGATTACGCCCACAAGCAGAAAGTCATCCATCGCGATATCAAACCTTCCAATATCATGCTCGATGAAGCCGGATCACCCAAGCTGACCGACTTCGGGGTGGCCCAGATCACCGAACACACGTCGGAAACCGGTCTGTGGGGCACACCCAGCTACATGTCGCCCGAGGCGATCAAGGAGGAGGCCCTGGGCAGTTACAGTGATATTTTCTCGCTGGGCTGCGTCCTGTATGAACTGCTGGGCGGACAGCAGGCTTTCCCCGGCGATAACAATTTTGCCATCATGTACAAGATTACCAACTCGGACCCCACCCCCCTGAGCGAACTGCGCCAGGACCTGCCGCCCATCCTGGAGGATATTGTCAGCAAAGCCATGGCCAAGGATTATACCGAGCGCTACCAGTCCTGCCTCGATTTTGCCTATGATCTCCGGGTGGCCCTGCGCGGGCTGACGGACAACGTGGTTACCGGAAAGGCCAAGGATGTCCTGGACCTGGTGCACAACGTGCCTTTTTTTCACAATTTTTCCCGGGAGCAACTCAGCGAACTTGTGAACGACAGTACGTTGATCAAGGTGCACAAGGGCAAGACCATCGTCGCCGAAGGTGATATCGACGATGCTTTTTTCGTAATTCTCAGCGGCAAGGCCCTGATTCGGAAGGGTGAAACGAATATCGCCACCATCGGTGCCGGTGAATGCTTCGGGGAAATGGCCTGTATCGCCGGTCAGGCCCGGGTTGCCGCGGTTTTAGCGGAGACGGATTGCATTCTCATGAAGATCAACGCGACCCTCATTGACCGCTCGTCCGAGTCCATCCAGCTGCTCTTCTTCAAGAACTTTGCTACTACGCTAGTTAAGCGCTTATCGCCAAAAGGTTGATCTTCTCAGTAGTGTCGTTTTCCTCCCACTTCTAACAAGTTACCAATATTACATCATTTCTCAAGCCTAACAAAGACTTAACATCTTGATATTATGTTTCAATTTGTTCATTTTCTTTCGCGTGAAAGAAAACGAACCAAAAGAAAACGCCCCATAAGACGCGGCCCTCCGGGCTGCCCTGCGCTTCTCGGATAGGGCGCGCTCAGCACAACTCGCTGCGCTCAGACAAGCACTTCGCTTCATCGCCCTTTCCTGCGATGCTCGGCGCGTCTTAAAGGGGAAGATCAAAACCTTTTAGGCCCTTAATTATGCTTCAAAAAGATCATCTGAGCGGATGAACGCCCTCGCTCCTTGTCATTAAAGCAAGAAAAGCACCTTCTAAATGAGTGAAGAATCGGATCCAGGATGCTGTGGGAGTGCTATAACACCTGGCCGGCGAGGATCTCGCTGTTGGCGAGGCCGTAGTTGAGGACCTGCTCACCGTTGATGAACACGTGCTCGATCCCGGAGGGCCGGCGGTTGGTATACTGGCGGGTGTTGTTGTCGCGTATGGCATCATAGTCAAAGACAGTGATATCGGCCGCGTTCCCGGTCTTTAAATAGCCGCGCTCCCTGATCCCAAAGCGATCAGCGGCGGCGCCGGTCATCCGGCGGACGCATTCCTCCATGGTGATCTGACGGTAATCACGGGCATATTGCAGAAAAAGCGGAAAGACGCCGTAGGCTCCCGGATTCTGGACGCCGGCGGGTGCCGGGGTGGCATCACTCATGAACAATGCAGCCGGGTCCTGCATCAGCATCTTTATATTCTCCAGGCTGCTGTAGCGGTGGTTCAAAACCTGAGCCTGTCCCCCGCTCAGGCGGGCCATGTCGATGAAATTTTCAAAGGTGTCCATACCGCGTGCCGCGGCGATTTCTTCGAGAAACATGCCGTTGAATCGATTCAGGTCCGGGTGGCGGGCATCGGTAATCTGGATGTCTTCAAACCCGAATCCCAGGAGCGACTTGATCAGCATGATTTCCAGGCGCAGACGGATCAGACTGGTGGTGTCGTTGTAGGTTTCCGGAACTCCGGCCAGAAACCACTTGGGGAAGAAGACATTAATGACGGACGTACCGCAGTGGTATGCGTAGGTGTCGTAATGGATGTCCAGTCCTTCCCGACGGGCGGCGGTAATCATGTCCAGAGCCTCACTGCAGGTTTCCCAGGTCCGCTCGCCCACGAATATCAGGTGGGAAAGCTGTAGACGCACGCCGGTGTCCCGGACCAGGTGGATCATCTCTTCCAGGGCCAGCAGATTGTGGGGCCGCCCGTAGGGTTTCAAGGGGTAGCTACCCGACAGGGCGGAATAGGCTTTCATGTGGACGGTCAGGATCCCGTCTCTTTTTTTCACCAGCCTGGCAATTTCCTGTAGTTCGCGGTCTGTGGCAAAAACGCCGGGCTCGTATTGCAGTCCCAGGGAGATTCCGTAGGCCCCCTGTTCCAGGGCCTGTTCCAGAAGGTAAAGCAGAGAGCGCATTTCATCCGGCTGTAAAGGCGAGGGGTCGAAACCACGGATTGACGTCCTGGTCGTTCCGTGGCCGGCCAGGTTGACGAGATTGTGGCTCAGGCCCTGACTGCGTATATGTTCGAAATAATACGTCATTTCGTCCCAATGCAGATCATACAAGCCCTCCGTAAGCACGGCGATCATCTCACGATGGGGCGTCTTTTTCTGGAAACCGGCGACCCCGAAGCCGCAGTTGCCCCCCACCAGAGTCGTGACACCCTGCTCGGTAAACGGGATTTTCATGTCCATGCGCCCCGGCATGGGCAGGACCCAGTCCATGTGCGTGTGACAATCAATGAATCCGGGGGTGATGACCTTGCCGCTGCAATTCAGGGAGGTCCCCTTAAAACTGATGCTGCCGGGGGTGACGGCTTCGATCTTAGTGCCGCTGATCAACACGTCACCGTAGTAGGCCGGCTTGCCGGTACCATCGGCAATCAGTCCGTTTTTCAACAGCACCCGCTCGGGGCGGTGGGCGACCCAGAATCGCGGTTTGCGGGGCTTGGTTTCCCAACGCTGCGGTGAAATTTGGGGGATGTCACGTTTGGCAATCGTCTGTTTGGGCTTACCGGCACAGCCCAGCATAGGAGCCAGGGCTGCAGCGACCGCTATTTTGGCGGATGAGCCGAGAAACGCCCGCCGCTCAGGATCGTGTCTGGTTTGGGAATTTTTCTTCATGGGAACCTGTAAACCGAGGCGCCCCAGGTCAAGCCGGCCCCGAGACCCAAAAATACGACCACGTCACCGGGCTTGCCGAGAAGGCCCTGCTCCTTGGCCTCGTCCAGGGCCAGGGGAATGGTCGCGGCCGTGGTATTGCCGTATTTTTGGATGTTGTTAAACACTTTCTCCTGCGGCAATTCCATGGCCTTGGCGTAAAACTGGTTGATGCGCAAATTGGCCTGGTGCGGAATGAAAAGCGTTACATCCTCCAGGGCAACGCCGGCCTTTTGCAGAACCTTGACGGTGACCTCGGGCAGTCGGCGGACAGCCAGTTTGAAAATGGCTTTGCCGTCCATGGTCGGATAGTGGCGCCCGGCGGCGAACATCTCTTCCGTGAACCGGGGCATCTCCCGAGACGCCGGCGCTTCCACCATCAGGCTCTCGGCAAAGGCCCCGTCGGCGTGCAGTTGGTGGGCCAGGACTCCGACGTCACTGTCGGTTTCCAAGCCGGTAATGCAGGCCGCCGCCGCGCCGTCACCGAAAATAACGGATACATCCCGGCCGCGGGTGGAAATATCCAGACCCGTGCTGTGGACCTCGCCGCCCACGAACAGGATTTTTGCGGCCAACCCGCTGCGAATGTAGGCATCCGCCACCTCCAGGCCGTATAAAAAGCCGGTGCACTGCTGCCGGATATCCAAAGCCGGCGTGTCGGACAGGCCCAGCTTGTTCTGCAAGAGGCAGCCGGAACCGGGGAAGTTTAAATCGGGACTGAGTGTGGCGAAAATGATCAGGTCTAAGTCTTCGGCCTGCCAGCCGGCCCTTTCAAGCGCTATCTTGGCCGCTCCCAGGCCCAGGTCCGATGCACCGACCCCGCCCTCTTCCGGAATCCAGTGACGTTGCTCAATCCCGGTCCGCTGCTGGATCCACTCATCGGATGTGTCCATCCACTGGGTCATATCATCATTGGTTACAACCCGGGGAGGCAGATATTTACCGGTGGACCTGATCACAGTTCTTCGCATAAAAAATCTCCTTCCAAAAGGTTCAGGGTTCTGGGTTCAAAGGTTCAGGGATTGTAAAGTTCAACCCGAAACAGGAAGAATCCGACCTGACCCCTTTGAGTTTGCATCTATACGCTTTGAAGCGTAAATTTTCAAGGCAAGGATGTACCGGCACGTTGAGCGGGGTGCCGCTCGCATCTAACCTTTCCGCGGCCTTTTCGGTTTCACGTTTCGGGTAGCGACTGCTTCCAGCGGATTCTCGGGCCAGTAGTGTTTCGGGTAGCGGCCTTTGAGCTCCTTTTTGACCTGTGTATATGTATCCCGCCAGAAACCGCGTAAATCCCGGGTCACCTGCACCGGGCGTCCGGCCGGCGAAAGCAGGTGAACCAAGACCTTGCGTCGTCCTCCCAAAACTGTCGGGGTATCTTGCTGGCCGAACATCTCCTGCAGCCGCACCGCCAGTATCGGCCCGTCCCCGGTGGTGTAGTCCAAGCGGATCCGGGAACCGCTGGGCACTTCGATAACCTCCGGGGCCCAGCGACCAAGTTCGCGGTGCTGCCGCCAGTCAAGCAAAGTGCCCAGGATGCTAAACATGTCCAGCTTTTTCAGGGCGGCGAGACTGCGGCACCCACCCAGGTGCGGTCCCAGCCAGTCCTCAAGCCCCGCCATCAGGGCCACGGGCTGCATGTCCGGCCATTTCCCGCGCACGGGGCCGTGATCATGGATAAATTGCACCCGGGCCATCCAGCTGCGCTCCTTTTTACCCAAAGGAAGACAGTCGAAGCCAGATTCATGTATTCCTTTCAGCAGAGCATTACACACATCTGTTTTATCTGGATTTTTTACATCCTTTTCCTCAAGAACAACCTGGCCGATCCGGCGCTGCTCACGGCTTACCACCCGTTTCCGGCGACTGTCCCACTGAACGGATTTCTGGGTGTCGATCCTGTCCGCAAGTACCGCCTCGAGGTCCTCGCGATCAACAGGTGCGGCCAGAAAAATTCGGGCGTTGTCCGGCCGCCCATCTGTCCGGGCGGCTATGATCAGGGGGGTGCCGCATAGGGGATCGGACTCCGCTAAAAAAGCACCCCGTCCGCCGGAAAGGAGATAGCGGTTACGACTGTCCGATCGTAATTTACCGATGCGGTCCGGATAGGCCAGCGCCAGAATCTTACCGGCATCGTTGATATGGGGGCCCCCTTTTTTCCCCGGGCTGACGATTTGCAGCCAGCGTTGCGCCAGTTGCCGGGTCCTGGTCACGGCACGGTGGTCGCGTCCGCTCTGCCTGCGGCCCTTGGATTTGTCAGCTGCGGCCTGAAGCAGTTCGAGCCTAACCCGGATGTCCGCTTCGCGCCGGATATCAGTGCGGGCGAGAATATCCCGACCCGACAACAGGGCGGCCACTTCAGTGGCCGTACGGGCCCTGCCCAGAGCGGCGCTCTTCCGGATCATGTGTCCCAGTCGGGGGTGAATACCCAGGGTATTGATCCGAAGCCCATGCGGGGTCACCCCGCCTTGCGCATCTACTGCGCCTATGTTTTGCAGTAATTTACGTGCCTGCCCAAGGGCGGCCAGCGGCGGTGAATCCAGCCAGGCCAGGGCATCGATATCCGGATTGCCCCAGCAGGCCAGTTCAAGGGCCAGGGGGGCTAAATCCGTGTTTAGAATTTCCGGTTTCGTGTGGGGCACCAGGGACAGCTGGTCGTGCTCGGTCCAGAGCCGAAAGCAGGTACCGGGTCCGGTGCGTCCGGCGCGACCGCGCCGTTGATCAGCCGAAGCCTTTGAAACCCTTACGGTTTCAAGCGAAGTCATCAGGCTGCCGGGCTGAAAACGGGGTATGCGCATCTGGCCGGCATCCACGACAATGCGGATGCCCTCTATGGTCAGACTGGTTTCGGCAATGGATGTGGCCAGGACCACTTTACGCTTGCCGGGGGCACAGGGACGGATGGCACGGTCCTGCTGCTTCCCGGACAGATCACCGAATAATGGCGCGATTTCCACCCCGGAGTCCAGGCGATCGGCGAGCAACGCTGCCACGCGCCGGATCTCACCCGCCCCGGGCAGGAATACCAGGGCGCTGCCTGACTGACCGGCGAGAATGCGCACAATCTCATTGGCAATGAAAGCGGCCGTCAGGGGCTGAGCCGGTTTGGAGAGATACTGGGTCTCGACGGGATACTGCTTGCCGCGGCAGGTCAGGATGCGGGCATTCCCCAGAAGCCGCGCCACCGGTTCGCCGTCCAGCGTGGCCGACATGACCAGGATGCGCAGATCGGGCCGCAGTTCGGCCTGGACTTCCCGGCAAAGGGCCAACCCCAGGTCGGAGTGGATGTTGCGCTCATGAAACTCGTCGAAAATAACCAGCCCGGTATCGGCCAGTTCAGGGTCCTGCTGGAGTTTGCGGGTGAGAACGGCCTCGGTAACGACCTCGATTTGAGTATCCGGCCCCACCCGGTTGTCAAAACGAATCCGGTATCCTACGCTTTGACCGACGTCTTCTTGAAGGGCGCCGGCCATTCTGCGGGCCGCGGCCCGGGTGGCCAACCGCCGCGGCTGCAGCAGGATGATTTTGCGCCTTTGCAGCCACGTTTCACCCCGCAGTTCGAGCGGTACGACAGTGGTTTTTCCAGCGCCCGGCGGGGCCTGCAGTACGGCGCTGCACCCATTCCTCAGGGCATCTTTCAGTTCCGGCAGTATCGACGCTACAGGTAGGGTCATGATGAATAATAGGCGGCATTTTCCTCAATATACCCCTCGGTGAGATCGCATCCGTAGGCGGTGGCGCGTCCGGAGCCCAATCCCAGATCGGCTTGGATCACCACCTGCTCGCCGCCGAGGAGACCCCGAACGGCATCCTCATCGAAATCGATCCGGGCCAGGTCCTGGTACACCAGCGTATCGTTGATCCGGATGGCAATCCGGGCCGGATCGATATCGCAATCCACGCATTTACCGATGGCCATCAGGACCCGGCCGATATTCGGGTCGGCCCCGTAGGCCATGGTTTTCACCAGGGGCGAATTGACCAGGGACTTGGCCATCTGGATGGCCTGCTTTTCGTCTGCAGCCCCTTTCACCTTTGATATCAGTAGTTTGGTGGCACCTTCGGCATCACGCGCCAGGAGTTTGGCCATTTCTGTACAGGCATACGTGAGGGCCTTTTGAAAGTGCTTCAAATCAATCTTTCCGGCGAGACCATTGGCCATGATGACGCAGGTATCCGAAGTACTGGTATCGGTATCGACCGAAAGCATGTTGAATGACACCGCCACTGCCTGTCGTAAAGCGTGGTCTAGCGCCGGGGCAGCGATTTCGGCATCGGTGAAGATGTAAACCAACATGGTGGCCATATTGGGTTCAATCATGCCGGCCCCCTTGCCCACGATCGTCAGCGTGGCGTCGCCGACATCCATCGAGAGGGCTTTGGGGTAGGTATCGGTGGTCATGATGCCTTCCGTCGCAGCCAGGGGGTCTGTCGAGAGTTGACTGGAAATTCCCTGCAGGCCGGCCTCGATCTTTTCGATCTCCAGTTGCCGGGCGATCACCCCGGTGGAACTCATAATCACCTGGTCGGCGGGAATGTCGAATTCCGCTGCCACGGCCGCGGCCATGCGGGCAGCATTGTCCAGGCCGGTCTGTCCGGTCCCCACATTGCTGATTTTGCTGTTGGCCACAATGGCCCGTAGGACGCCCTTTTTTATGATCTTACGTCCCAGTATGACCGGCGCGCCCGGAAATTTATTACGGGTAAAGACTGCCGCGGCACTAGCGGCCGTTTCAGAATAGAAAACAGCCAGATCTTTACCTTCATTTTTCAACCCGCAATTGGTACCCACACAGGAAAAACCCGGAGGCATGACAGCTTTGGCATGCAATTCCATTCTATTTCCTTTAAAAAATTCAATTTTTTTATGTCTTTAAGAAACCGATACCAGACGATCAAGGTCGGTCTTTGGCTTATATCGTTTCAACGAAATATAACGCATCTTTAGGAAATACAACAGTCATACGCATTGCCTCAGGGCAGCTTTTGTGGTAGCAGCATCCAGCATGTTCTCCGGCGCAAATGAAATCCTGATCATCGCGGCCATCGTCCTGGCCATCATTTTCCTGCCGCGCATCAATAAACCAGCGAACATCAGCCCCAGGCAGGTCCGTTCGCAGATTGCACCGGCGATCGCACTCACCAGTCGACAAAGGCTCGCCATTCTCGCCTCTCTCGTCTGGTTGGCTTTCTGGGCCGTTTATTACGAGCCCTGGGGTGAGGAGTGGAAACTGTTTCCTACATCGGCGCCGGCCCGGTGCTGCTCACCTGGGGACTCTGGTGGAGCCTGAAGGGCCGACGCAGTAGATAGCTGCAAGGGCGTGCGTTTTAGATCGTTTTAAGCGGACGTATCACCTATAGCTTCCGCCAGACCCAAGGATCGCAGCTTCTCGGCGGTCGGCCCGCCCTGCTCCCGACTCCAACCGACAATCTGGTAGAATTCTTCCATCATCGTCGTCAGATCGACCCGTTTGCCTTTAAGCGGACCTGCCTGCAGGGGGGGCATACCGATAGCCCGTTCATGGATCTGGATTCCATCCGGAACAATGCCTTCGCGCATGTTGAAGGCTTTGCGCAGATTCAGAATCCGTTCTCCAGTTTGGAGATACTCATCCGCACTCAAGCCCCAACCGGTAACGGCGTTCATGTATTCAACCACCGGCAATTGGCTGGTAATGGCCCCGAACAGGCACATGCCGCCACAATTCAGCAGCTGCATGTAATAGGTTCCGGCCGTAAAACGGCGCACATCCTTACTGGCACGGCTGCGACCGGCCTTGACCATGGCGGCGGCAGCCGGAAATCTTTTTTCCAACCCGAACAAGGATGCATAGAGATAACAGGACACCGTGTGGCGCCCAGGTGTGGGTTCGCACTCGTAGGCAATGGCAAATCCGGGATCCAGACGGGGATCGTGCATGGGCAGCTCCTGGCCACCGGCGTGCACGGCGTACTTATCACTGCCCTTACCGATCTTTTCGGCGGCGCGTTTGACGCCATCCGCCAGGATATCACCAAATCCTTCGCGGTTGATCATCATTTCCACCAGCTGAACGACCGCGTCGGTCTCGCCCCACCCCAGCTGCAACCCGCCGGTATCGTTTTCGTCAATGAGGCCGTTTTCAAAGCATTCCGTTGCAAATGCAACGGTAGCCCCGGTGGAAATGGTGTCGATAGCAGCCCGGTTGCACATTTCATTGATCTCCACGATGGCATCAAAATCGTCCTGTAACAGCATCCCGCCGAAGGAACCGATGGTCTCGTACTCGGGCTTGTGCCCTTTTTCGCCTTTATACTTGCCTTTTTTGATATCGATGATACCACCGCAACCTAGAGGACAGGCCTGGCACGAATATCGCTTCGTCTGGTACTTGATCACGCTGTCATCGGATCCCTTCGATGCTTTTTCAATCGGAAACTCCTTATAGCCGACGCCGTCCCAGTTTTTAATGGGCATGTCGCCGACCATGGCTGAATAGGTCGTCAGGCCTGAGGTGCCGTATTTCCTAAAAATTTCTTTAATGAGCGACGGCTGCGATGGAACGGAGATGCCGGTCCGGGCAATGATCCAGCTCAATACATCCATCAGACGGATCGTGATGCGGTCAATAATGCTGGACTTGTTGTAGTCTGCGATAAACGCGCTGTTGATGGCCTTGAGCCCCTCGGGATCGGCCACTTTCACTTTGGTTTTGCCCCTTAGGGTCAAGGCTTTGAGGTTCTTGCTGCCCATCACGGCCCCAAGCCCTGACCGGGCGGCAATTCGGGCCCCATCAGTGGCGATGCCGGATATCAGGGACTGCTTCTCACCGCTCAAACCGATGGAAGCAATCTGGATATTACGATCACCCAGTTCGGCCTGAATCGCCTGTTCGGTCTCCAGAATATCCTTGCCCCACAGGTCGTCGGCAGGGCGGATATCGACTTCCCCCTCGGTTATAACCACCCAGACAGGCTTTTCGGCAGACCCGGTAAAAAAGATGGCATCATATCCGGAACGTTTAATGGCCCGGGAAAAAAAACCGCCAGCGTTGGCATCACCCCACCCACCGGTCAACGGCGATTTGCCGACCACCATGAAGCGGCCAGAAAAAAACGCCTTGGTGCCGGACAGAAGCCCGGAACAAAAGCCCAGATGGCTCTCCGGGGCGAGCGCGTCCACCCCGGCCTGTTGGCGTTCCATGATGACAGCGGCACCCAGGCCATAACCCGATAGATATTTTTTATAGAAGGCTTCGCCCGGCTCGACGACTTCCGTCTGGCCGCTACTCAAATCGATGATACAGTATTTCCCCGTTACCCCATTCAGCATACTTTCCCCTTCAATTTAATATATTTTATATCAACGAATTTTATCGAAATCTGGATCGGGATCGGTATCGAAATCGATTACTTAATTTTAAGTCTTTTTCGATGGCGATTTCGATTTCGATGTAACTATTCGCAAAGCTCTAAAACTTTATTCACTAGCTTCTCTATGCCCACAGCCACGTCCTTGATGCCCGGGCCCAACATGTAAGCCGGCGTGGTGACGATCTTGTTTTTGGCGTCCACGTGGACCTCATCGACGGTGCAATCGATATGGACCCCGCCCATCTGGCCGATAGCCGCCGCAGTACCCGTATCGTTTCCGATGGTCACTTCCGGCGCCTTAGCCGCCACCGCCCTGACCAGTGTAGCAGGTGCAATACAGAGCGCCCCAACCGGTTTTCCGGCGTCCAGCATCTCCCCGATCACGCGCTGCACATCGGGATGCACCGTGGCTTCCGGCCCTTTCACCGCGAAATCACTGAGATTTTTAGCTGCCCCGAATCCACCGGGAATGATCAGGGCATCCATCTGGGCGGCATTCACCGCGTCCAGATTCTGGATATCGCCCCGGGCGATGCGAGCCGATTCAACCAGCACGTTGCGCGTTTCATCGCTCTCGGACTGGCTGTAGTGGTTCATCACGTGCAGTTGCTCCATATCCGGAGCCATGCAGGCTATCTGCGCTCCGGCCCGGTCCAGGGCCAGCAGCGTCAGGACGGATTCATGGATTTCGGCGCCATCGTAGACCCCGCAACCTGACAGTAGTACCCCTACTTTTTTAGCCATGATATATCTCCTTTAAGCGTTTTAAGTGTTAAGTGTTAGGTGTTAGGTCTAAGATCCTAACACATAATACCTAAAACCTAACACGCTCATAAAGCTTTGTTTTTTGGAAGCTTTATCAGTCAAGCACATGCTTATCGAGCACAAAACAGGTAAACGTGCCCTGGAAGACCAGATCATCTCCCCGGGTGACATTCACCGCCACGGTGTGTTTTTTGCCTTTTACGGCTTCAGTGCGCGCAGCAGCTACAACAGTGTCGCCCACTTTTACCGGCTTTAAAAAGCGGGTCTCGGCCCCTCCTAGAACGACATTAGGGTCATTGACGGCGATCATGGCCGCATGGTCGGCCAGGCCAAAAATAAAGCCGCCATGTACCAGGCCCGGGCCGTCAACCGCCATATCGGCACTGGTTTGCATGGTCACACTGCTGTTGCCGTTAGCAGTCGCAACTGGAACACCGCACAAGCGTTGGTCGATCTTTTTGTGCGTTTTGATCTGCATGCCCACCTCCATGACGAGATGTGTAAAGGTTTCCGCAAATGGACACGGACAACCGTGCTGATTGCACTGAGTGTGTTCACTCCCCAGAAGGTCATTACCAGATTATTCGATGATTATCAAATTATCTTCCGGGCGGACCAGAGGCCACATTATGCTTGACAAATTACTGGGATCTCTGAAATTTTTCAATAGTCAAACGGATACGTCAGCCACAGGAAAAATCATATGAATACAGCCCAATCCAAATGCACACAACTACAGGCCGCCATTGATGCCTATGTTCCGGACGGTGCCCATATTTCCATCGGCGGATTTACCATCAATCGCAACCCCATGGCAGCCGTCTATGAAATCATCCGCCAGCGTAAAAAGAACCTGCACCTGTACGCCCATTCCAATGGCCATGGCGCCGATGAACTGATCGGCGGGGGCTGTCTGTCCCGTCTTGAAATCGCCTACGGCGGCAGCGGCCGGTTCGCACCAACCTGCATTCGCTTCCGCAAAGCGGTCGAAAACGGCTCCCTGCAGGTAGAGGACTACTCCAATTACCAGATGACCTTGCGCTTCACGGCCGGTGCCATGGGAGTGCCTTTCCTGCCCACACGCAGCGGATTGGGCTCCGATATCGTCAACCGCTGGGGCTTCGATCCCGACGAACGGCAGGCGGATACGCGTCTACCGGATGAGAAGCTCATCGTTATGGACAACCCATTCGGTGATTGGACCGACACGCATAAGCTGGTCCTCGTACCGGCGATCAATCCGGATGTGACCATCATTCATGTCCAGAAAGCCGATCCAACCGGTCTGGCCCGCATCCAGGGCTTACCCTTTGCTGATGTGGAACAGGCCAAGGCCGCCCGGCACCTCATCGTTACGTGTGAAGAACTGCTCGAACCGGGCGTCTTGAAGGAGCAACCTGACAGCAACCAGATCCCGCCCTTTTGCGTGGATGCCGTGGTCCATGTCCCTCACGGCGCCTACCCGACGGCCTGTTATGGCCACTATGATTATGACCCGGTGTATCTCAATCGGTATAAAGAAACCGCTCCGGATGATGAGCGTCATCAGGCTTATCTAGATAAATTCGTATTCGGCACCCAGACCCATGCGGAGTTCATAGAAAAGATTGATCCCCAACAATTACAGGCCATTGAAGCCGATAAACGAACGGGTTATGCGGTGGGGTTGGATAGGAGATAGAACCACAGATTTTCAATCTGTGCGGTTAGCCATTAGCAATTAGCTGTTAGCATAAGAAAGGAACGAACTTGAGAGATTTTAGAACGCTCAACGTATGGGAAAAATCTCATCATTTTGCGCTGCAGATTTATCGGATTACAAAGAGTTTTCCTTCTGATGAACGATTTGGACTCACAGTTCAACTGCGTAAAGCAGCAGCATCCATTCCGACGAACATCGCTGAGGGATGCGGAAGGGACACTGAGCGAGAACTTGCCAGGTTTATGAGCATCGCTGCTGGTTCTGCCAGCGAGGCCGAATACCAGCTATTACTCGCGTGTGATCTCAATTATATCCAAGATGAGAAATACGGGGAACTCAATCAACAAGTCAATCAGGTAAAGAGGATGCTGAATAGCTTTATCCAAAAGCTAACTGCTAACAGCTAACTGCCAACAGCTTGAGCGCATTTGAGGACAAGTTTCGTGAGCAACTACACCTTGCGGGAAATGATGGCCGTGGCCGCCGCGCGTGAAATCAAGGACGGTGATATCGTGTTCTGCGGTACAGGCATCTCCATGCTGGCGGCTATGGCTGCTAAATATATCAGCGCCCCCAACAGCACAATCTTTTTCGAGACCGGGGCCATCGATTCGAAATTAGAGGAAGTCCCCCTAGCGGTGGGTGATCCCAGGGTGATGTATCACACGGCGGTAAACGGCAGCCTGGCGGATTCCTTTGCGACCATGCAGAACAAATTCACCGGGCGCCGGGTGGTCGGCATCATGGGGGCGGCGCAGATCGATCCTTATGGCAACCTGAATTCCACCGTCATCGGCGATTACACGGCACCCAAGGTCCGCTTTTCCGGCAGCGGCGGCGCCTGTGATGTGGCTTCTTTTGTCCAGCGCACCATCATTTTTATGCAGCATGAAAAACGTAAAATCGTAAGCAAGCTCGATTATCTGACCAGCCCGGGCTGGATCGGTGGCTTGGACGGCCGCAAGAAAGAAGGCCTGCCGCCTGGCGGCCCAGAGTCGGTCATTACCAATCTCGGCATAATGCGTTTTGATCCAACCTCCCGCCGCATGTTTCTCGACAGCACCTACCCCGGGGTTACCCCGGAGCAGATTCTGGATAATATGGGGTTCAGCGTGGATATCGCAAGTGCCCTTCCAGCAAAACCACCCACAACTGAAGAGCTGGAAATCCTGCGTAATCGCTGCGATCCCCAGCGCTTGATTTTGGGCTCCTGATTAACCTGCCTTCCTTTAATGCACAACTTACGCTCCGCCCACCCGAAATACTGCTCGTCTGGTTGAGAGTGCCTAAATTCGTGTATATAGTGGTTAATCGATCCCGCTGCATCAAGGGAGATCTATTGTAGCGGCAAGCGATCATGCATTTCCATTCGCCTCCAAACGAGGAAAAGCTCCAATTTTAACAACCCCTGCCGGCCGATTATGCGCCGGCTATTTAGGAGAAAAAAATGAACCGCGCGATTAGCGTTCTTTTCATTACCGTTTCTATATTTTTCACGTCGCAAGCCTGGGCCCAGGCATCGTCGCGGCTCAATCAGATCCTGGCCAACGGCGTTTTACGGGTAGGCACGACCGGAGACTGGAATCCAATGACCGTGCGCGACCCTGCCACCAATACATACAAGGGTTTCGACATCGATATGGTCATGGCTCTGGCTGCGGACATGGGCGTCAAGCTGCAGTTCGTTCCCACTGACTGGAAAACTCTGGTCAATGGGATTATCGCCAATAAATACGATGTCAGCACCAGCGCATCGATCACCCCGGCCCGGATTAAAACCGTGGGCTTTACCAAAACCTATTACCAGGTCGGTTCGGTGCCCATGACATTGAAATCAAATGCCGGCCGTTTCAAGACCTGGGACGATATCAATCGCAAGGATGTCACCGTGGCGGTTACCCTGGGGACATCTTTTGAGCAGCAGGTCAAGGCGTTCTTCCCGAACGCCCGTATCCGTTCCGTAGAGGCCCCGGCCCGAGATTTTCAGGAAGTTCTTTCACGCCGCGCCGATGTTTCGATTACCAGCAACCTGGAGGCTGCCACCCTTATCCGGACGCACCCCCAGTTGGTCGTCGTGCCTGTCGAACGGCCCCGTAAGCCTGCCGACCTGGCCCTTATTGTGGCCCAGGACGATCAGGTGTGGCTGAACTATCTGAACCACTGGATTACCATTAAAGCCAACCGGGGCTTTTTCAGGCAACTGCAGGAAAAATGGATGCCCACAAACTAATTACTAAAGGAGAAATGGGGCAGCACCCTGTCCCGTTATCATAGGTTATCCTCTGCAAAAGGTGTGGTTTATGTGCACAATACAATGGCTATTTCTAGGCATGCGGCGTCAAACCAAATGGTTTGCTTTATGGGCCGGTCTACCGCTGCTTTTCATACTCACCGGATGCAGTCGTGCAGACTACCAGTGGGGATGGTATGAAGTCCTACCGGTCACGCCCGCAGGGGCCAGCAACCTTCAATTCCTTATCGGCGGGGTGGGGCTCACCCTGGCCCTGTCCACTGCCGCACTTTCAGGATCCATCATCATCGGGCTGCTGGTAGCCCTTCCGGGCCTGTCCAGCCGACCCTGGCTGCGCCTGATGAACAGAACTTACGTGGAGCTGTTTCGGGCAATCCCGGTGCTGGTGATGATCCTGTGGGTCTATTACGGCCTGCCCATAGTGGCCGGCATTTCCCTGGGGCCCTTTGCCGCCGGTATATTGGCTCTGACCCTGTGCGACAGTGCCTTCGAAGCAGAGATATTCCGGGGCGGCATCCAATCCGTCGACCGCGGGCAGCTTGAGGCTGCCGACGCCATCGGCCTCACCTACCTGCAGAAAATGCGTTTGGTGATACTCCCACAGGCTATCCGGCGGATTCTACCGCCCCTGGGCAATCAATTTGTTTACATGCTGAAGATGTCTTCGCTGGTCTCGGTGGTGGGTCTGCAGGAGTTGACGCGCCGGGCAAACGAACTCACGGTAACCGTGTACCGTCCCCTGGAGATATATTCCGTGCTGGTGGCTGAATATCTTATTCTAATACTGGTCGCATCCTGGGGCGTTCGCAACCTGGAACGACGCATGGCATCGGCTATTTGATCGTATTCTTATTCTGAAACAGTGTCCGGCGCGGCCATAACTTTTTGCATGACGATTACGATACCAAACAACACCGCTCCAGCCGCGTCGGCCCAATAAGCGGGCCAGAAAAGACCGGCTGCTGCAACCCACAGTAAAACAGTTTCCAGCCAGGAGGCTTTGCGAAACAGATAGCGCTCGATGGCCGCAGCGAAGGCCACCAGCCCGAAGGAGGTGATAAGCATGGTCAGCCCCACTTCCCAGTGCAGCATATCATAGCCTTTGCCCATGCCCAGCAGCGGCCGATAAGCCATGATGATGGGAATGATATAAAGTCCCTTGGCCAGTTTCCAGGAGGTGAACGCGGTTTGCATGGGGTTGGCCCCGGCTACCCCCGCACCCGCAAAACTGGCCAGGCTGACAGGCGGGGTGACATTGGCATCCTGGGAATACCAGAAGACGATCATGTGGGACACCAGCAAGGGCACGCCCATGTCCAGCAGGGCCGGTCCGGCCAGGGTGGCCAGGACAATATAGCTGGCGGTGACCGGCAGCCCCATGCCCAGCACCAACGAGGCCGCTCCAATCAACAGGATGGCCAGGGCCTTAATGCCAAAGCTCAATTCCAGCACCAGGCTGGAAAACTTCAATCCCATCCCGGTCAGCGTCACCATGCCCACGATAATGCCGGCGGCAGCGCAGGCGACCGAGACCATCACCGCGTTTTTGGCGCCTTGCTCCAGGCCTTGGACGATCATTCGAAACTCACCGAAAAAAAACTTACCGGCGGCCGGGCGACCCGTTCCCTGCACCGCCCATCTAACGGCATTGGCCGCCAGGCTGGCAATCAGGGTGCTGACCACTGCCACGAAACCGGCCATCATGGGCGAGTAATTGGCCACCAGCACGTAGATCAGGATGGCCACCGGGATAATGAAATGCAGTCCCTCTTTGATGACCCGGCCGATCCGGGGCAGGTTTTCCTTGGGCTGGCCCAGCAGGCCGAACTTGCGGGCTTCGAAATGGACGAAAAACAAAACGGTCACGTAGTACATGATCGCCGGCACCAGGGCCACCTTGATGATGGTCAGGTAGCTGGTGTTGGTGAACTCGGCCATCAGAAACGCACCGGCCCCCATGATCGGCGGCATGAGCTGACCTCCCGTGGAAGCAGCCGCTTCTATGGCACCGGCCACGTGGGGACGGTAACCCACTTTCTTCATCATGGGGATGGTGAAGGAGCCGGTCGCCACGACATTGCCCACGGCCGAACCGGAAACCGAGCCCATGAACCCGGAGGCCACCACCGACGTCTTGGCCGGTCCGCCGGAAAAACGACCGGTCAGGGCATAGGCCAGATCTATGAAGAAACTGCCCCCGCCGGTGACCTCTAAAAATGCGCCGAAAAGAACGAACACGAAGACGAAGGTCGAGGCCACACCGATTGGTAGCCCGAAAATGCCCTCAGTCGTCAGCCACAGGGTGGTTGTAATGCGTTCTATGCTGTACCCCTTGTGAATAATCAACTCGGGCATATAGGGGCCATAAAAAGCGTACAACATGCCAACAATGCAGATCCCGGTCATGATATTGCCAATGACGCGCCGGCAGGCTTCCAGAACCAGCAAGGTGCCTATGATGCTGACCGTCAGATCCTGGGGTAACCAGTCCCCCTGCCTTTCAAATATCTCGGTCAGGTTTACGCAGATATAGCTGGTGCAGTAAATAGAGGCTGCAATGAGCAACCAATCGACGATGACCCATCCATTCAGCCTGTCTTTACGAACCTTCTTGAATGCGGGCTTTAACAAGAAGGTCAGGGTCAAGATGGCCCCCAGGTGGATGGAACGCTGAATCAAAGCGGTCAGGGCCGTGATCCCGGCTGTGTAAAGCTGGTAGAGGCTCAGCGTCACGGCCACGACCATGACGATCTTAGCAGTGATGAGTGCCAGCTGGGTAGGCGCTTCATTTGCTATTTGCTGATCTTTTGGAAGGGTATCAGACATTGAAAACCTTTTATCCGTAATGCTATGTGAGCAGGTGTCGTGAAGTTCGTGTTCCAACACCCATATTTATCTGGATATCGCCCTTCAGGATTATTTAACAGTCTCAGGAAATATACCCAAATACCTCCGTCATGCCGGATCCCGAATCTGGGTCCGGGACAGGCTCTTATGATCCGGCATCCAGAGCTCAGGGCTACGTCAATTCGACTGGATCCCGGATCAAGTCCGGGATGACGGTACTACTACGGTCTTATTCTGCAATTTGCGGAGTAATTTCTTGGGCCGTGGTAGGCGTACCTCCTGTTATTCTACCGTTCAGCAACCGGCGTAGCTGCGTGAGGCTGCATTTGCCGCCAAATCTTGTGCAGACGGCTGACCGGCCGCGCCTTGAATTGGACGGCCACGTGCGCCGCCCGGGCGGACAGATTGGTACGGGTCCCACGCCAGATAACGGTGTGATCCACGCCCGGGCTGCCGATCCGCAAAACAAAATCACCGGTGGGCATGTGCATGTCCGTAATGACTTCATAGGGTCCGCGGGTGACCATGCGCCCGACTCCCGGCATGCGACCCATGCCGGCACCGAATTTCTCGTAGCGTTCCTCTTCGATGAAAATCCGCCCGGCCGCATCCAGACTATGCTCTTCCCAGATCGGTGCGTTTTCGACCGAATGGTAATAGTGCAGCGTAAAACGTTCCCCGGCCTCAAGCGGCAGAACCAGCATCGGCGCGCCACCCTTGACGGGCGCCACCCGCAGTTCGAGTCCGCCGGGAGACCACGCCAGCATGATAAAGGCAACAAAGACCAGACCGGCAACAAGGCCGAGGGCGGTACGCACCGGTCCGGTCATCATTCGCACCCGCCGACTAAGGCATCAATTTCGCGGGAACGTCAATGCCCTTTTCCTGCAGATACTTGATAGTACCTGGATGCAGCGGAATCGGGCAGTACTTCACCGCGTTTTCCGGGGTCGTGTAGGCTGCCGATGGATGAATCTTCAACAGGTAGTCGTTGTTTTCATACAGGGCCTTCACCAGGCTGTATACCAGATCCGTATCCAGGGAAGCCTGGCAGATCATGACATTCCAGACGCCGATGGTCGGGACCGACTTGTCGACCCCCTTGTAGACCCCTCCTGCCAGGTCGACACTGGAGTAAGTGGCATTGGCCGCCAGGATCCTCTTGGTCTGCTCCGGCGTGAAGCCGAGGATATTGATATCGTGGGTAGTGGCCAGGTCGAGGATGGAACTGGTCCCCGGACCTACCGACCAGGTCCCGACTTCGATGTTGCCGTCCCGCAGGGCATTGGCACTCTCAGTAAATGAGAGCCGGCTGTCCTTGTAGTCGCCCTTAGCAATGCCCAGGGCACTCAAAACCGCTTCGGCCATGAAGTTGGTACCGCTGCCCGGACTGCCTGTACTAATATTCCGGCCTTTGACCTGCTCGAAATTGGTGATGCCGCTCTTTTTGAGGGTGACGATCTGCAACAAGTTCGGGTACATGATGGCCATACCCAGGATTTTATGTTTTTTACCCTTGAATTTGGAAAGGCCCTGGAAACCGGCCACAGCCACGTCCCCCATGACCTCGCCGATTACCGTTTCACCTTTGTGGGCCAGTTTGACGTTCTCCACACTGGCACCGGTGACTTCCGCCACAGCTTTGACACCGGACACATACTTGGACCAGATCTCAGCGACACCGCCGCCATATGGATAATAGATACCGCCCGTCCCGCCGGTACCGATGCTGACAAAGGTCGTTTTGGCAGCAACCGGGCTGGCCAGGCACACGATCAGACAAAGGGCTAAAAGGATGCTTGCGCGTTTCATATACAGTACCTCCCTGTATTCTATAAGCTTGAAAGGTTTGTGTTCGCTTGCGAATTTACTTGCTCATGGTCCGGACGTTCAACACAATGGATTTGGCTTCCTTGGTCATGTTCTTGACCGGGTAGGTAAAGCTCTGCGTCTCTCCAGGCTTGACCAGACCTTTTTTGGTTTTACGGGGAATGAGCCCCCCGACAGCTTTGCCGTTGTCGAGGAAGATGTTGACTTTGTAGCGTTGCGGCGCGCTGCTGACATTCTTCAGGGCCACCTTGAAATGCAGGGTATCACTACCCTCCCATTTCTTAAAAACACAGGAAAATTCTTCCAGCGACGCTTCGGCGGCGATGTCTTTCTCCAGTTTGCCTTCCGCCACACAGGGAAAGACTTCACCCGGTTTATGCTGCGGCCCAAGGCACCCGGCCAGGGTCACAGCGGCTATCACCAGTAACACCCATAACCATTTTGACATCCTGCTTGCGTTCTGCATGTTCAAACCTCCTTGTTATGGTCCTGGAAAAACAGTTAGAAGCTATCTCAAAAAGGTCTTTTGGTCCAATCTCGGCGTTGGCCGCGAAAACCAAATCCTCGAAATACGATAAGTATTCCTCCGGTTTGGTATTCGCGTCCGCCTTGACCTTGAACCAAAATCCAATTTTGAGATACCTTCTAATCTATCTATAGTTCTGAAATGACGCCCGGAAACGGCACGATCTAACACGAATCGTTTTATAATGAGGCAGAAAAAAAAGACCACAGCCACTGATTTTTGTCAAGGTTCAAGCGACAGGCTGTTCGGTGGGACAGTAGATAGCATTGACCACTCGTTTTGGAGGAACACCAACGAAGCCAGCAGATGTTCCCGGGAAAAAACCTCCAGGGTCACGGTACCGGTGAAATCTTTCAAAAAAGCCGCCACGAAGGCCTGTATCTCCGGAGGCAGGTTGGCCAGGTCACGGTGGTCCCGGCCGTCGGCAACGCCATGCAGATGAATGAAGGTAATTCTATCATTGAAGATCTCAAATGCCGACCTCACGGAACGCCCGGCAACCAGAAGATGCCCGATATCCAGGCAGACCTCCAACCCAAACGCGTCAATGACCGGCAAGGCCAATTCCAAGGGGTAGTCCGGTATATTTTCAATGGTAAGACGATTACCGGGTAGCCCTCCTTTCTTAATGCTCTCAATCGTTGCGTGCACCCTTTCCTGCCATGCGTTTACCACGACCGCACCAGACCGGCCGGTTATACCAGACAGATGCAGGGTGTGGGTCGTGGGCGCCAGCGGCGCCGTCCGCTCGATGGCCCGGCGGATGACATCCACGGCTTGCTGTCGCAACTTCAGATCTGTATGGCCCGGATGGATGTCAATGGGCAGGTGGACATTCCAGGTAAAATTCAAATCAATGGCCAATTCGGCTAATGTTTGAATCTCGGTGGCTGTCGGCAGGCTTTCCGGATGGCAGCTTTCAAAAAGCAGCAGTTCCAGTTCATCGAAGGCGCGACCCAGGGCCCGGGCATTGGCGATCCAATCGGCCGGGTAGATGAACGTCGTGGTGCCCAGCTTGAATGGAACATCGAGCTTCTGGAATTTTATTTCTTCGAAGGGCACAGTTAACTTATCCCTCTTAATGTTATGTGTATTGGTCATTCCGGCGAAGGCCGGAATCCAGGTTGCTGCAGCTTTCTGGATGCCGGATCAAGTCCGGCATGACGTTTCCAAAGAATGCGCTTAAATCCAGCATCCATCAAACTAACTGAATCATTAAATTCAGGATCTGAATTCCCGCCATCCACAGCAGACTGGTAATAACCATCAGCCGGCAGGCCCGCGGAATATCTTCCGTTACCGCCGTTCGATATTCCGCGCCCAGATACGGTTTTTCAACCAGACGCCCGTGATAGGTGCCGGGACCACCAAGTCTGATTTCCAGCGCACCGGCAAAGGCCGCTTCGGAAAAACCGGCGTTCGGGCTGGTATGCTTGCGGCCATCGCGAAAACCGATCCGCAGGGCCGGCCAACCTCTTTTAGTCATCAGTTGGGCCGCCAGGGCGATAAACAGGACCGACAAACGGGCCGGGATATAATTGGCCGCATCGTCGATCCGGGCCGCCGCCCGGCCAAACTCCCGGTAGGTTTCGTTTTTATACCCCACCATGGAATCAAGCGTGTTGATCATCTTAAAAGCCAGGGCCAGTGGGACACCCCCCAGCAAGGCATAAAAAAGCGGCGACAGCACGCCGTCCACAAGATTTTCGGCTACGGTTTCAACCGTTGCGCGGATAACCTCCGGTTCATCCAGTTCGGCCGTTTCCCGGCCCACGATCATGGCCACGGCGGCCCGGCCACCCTTCAAGCCCTCGTGACGCAGGGCTGTGTAAACAGCCAGGGCTGCTTTTTCCAGGGAGCGGACACTGATACAAAAGAATAGGAGGATTACTTCCAGGGCTATTCCGGCAGCCGGATGCAGCCACCCGGCCAGGACGATCGCCAACCAGGCAAGCAAAAATGTTCCCAAAATCAGGCTCAGGGCAAACAGGGCTCCGGCCCGCCCCGTTCGAGGCGTCAACTGTCTGAACTTGGGCTCGAAGTGTTCGATGGCGCGGCCCATCCAGCGAACGGGATGGGACCAGCCTGCCGGATCTCCCAGCAGCAGGTCCAGGATAAAGGCGGCCCCGATGATATAGCCCGCGCTTTCCATTAGGTTGGCTCCAAAAGATCCGCCAAGAGATCACCAAAGCGCTGATTCTCAGCCGTGCTTTTCAGGGATACCCGTATGTGGCGGTCTGTCAGGCCCATGAAATTGGAACAATCCCGAATCAGGATTCGATGACGGGCCAATGCCGCGCATACCTTTGGCGCCCGGTGGGCGCCTTTCAGCCTGGCCAGCATAAATGAGGTACTGCTGGGATACCAGTGAATGTGAGGATTACCATTGAAGCGGTTCAGGATACGATTTCGTTCACGGATAAGAAAGGATTGCGTCTCTTCCAAAAAGGCATTCGCGGCGGATTCGTTTTGGAGAATGTAGGCCACCGCTTCGCAAGCCAGACTGTTTACGCTCCAGGGCATGGCAAAACGGTTCAGGCGGCTGATGATGTCGGACGGGGCAATCGCAAAACCAATGCGCAGGCCGGGAATCCTGAAAATTTTCGACATGGAGGTCATCCGGACGACGTTGGGCAGATCCCCATATTGATCATGGGACTGGAGGCCCTCTTGTGCAAACGGCAGATAGGATTCATCAACGAGAAATACCGTATCCGGGGCAGCCGCAAAGATCTGCGCTAATTTTTCAGGTGGCTGCATATTCCCGGTGGGATTGTTCGGATTGCAGATGAAAACAGTGTCGTAACTTTGGGCCGATGATAACAAGCGGTCGAGATCTACCCGGAAGCGATCACCCTCTGCTGCCAGTAAATAGTCCGGGGTTATCCCCTGCTGCAGGCATGCGCTGGCGTAATCGACATAGGTGGGCCCGACAATCAGCGCCCGCTGCGTATCCAACGCTCGTGGCAGGGCATAGAGCAGCTGGGTCGATCCGTTGCCCGCGGCAACATTTTCAGCTTGAACGCCGCAGTGTTCGGCGAACAATGCGGATATTGTAGCGGCATCAGCCTCCGGCAATGATTCGATGGCTGCTAATTTTGCAAGGAGGTGGTCCCGAAGGCCGGGCAGGACGCCGAACGGATTCACATTGCTGCTCATGTCCGTAATGGCGTCCACAGGGCAGCCCTGCTGCCGGGCAAGTTCGTAGATATTACCGCCGTGTCCTTTGATCATGCCGTCACCCGGTTGCCACCGCCAAAAACAGGGCAGCCTCTAACACTTCCGTCATGGCCCCCATCATATCTCCCGTGATGCACCCCACGCGCTTGCCAATATAACCGATCAGAACAATGGTCAGGATGATAAAGGTCAGCAGTAGGCCGATACCGGCCCTACCGGTAACCAGCGTCAATAGCGCCACCGGCAAAAGCCACCTGAAATCAGCCCAGTTCAACGGTTCGCTGAACAGGTCATGGCCGGTACCGCCGCCCGGTCGGCCGTAAGGCAAGTATTTAATCCCGAAGAGCATTCCCGATCGCGCCCAGGCCGGTACCAGCACCAGAAACAGGAAGCGGTTCTCAGTCAGGCCGCTGAGGCCGGCCCATTTAAGGGCCAGGCAGCCGATGATCGCCACCAGACCCATGGCACCGATACGGCTGTCTTTCATGATCTCCAGGGCCCGCTCACGGGTATGGTGGCCAAACAGGCCGTCGGCCGTATCGCCCAGCCCGTCAAGATGAAGGGCGCCGGTCAAAGCCGCCAGTAGAATGACATCCAGGACGGCGGCAATCGGCGCCGACCAGGCCAGACTGACCAGAGCGTCAAAGAGGGCCAACAGCAAACCCAGCAATAGACCCGTCAGGGGAAAATAGGCGATCATTTCCCGGGGTTTATAACGGGGTTTGCCGGCCGGCAGGATAGTAATAAACTGGATCGCCGCCAGCAGGTTTTCCCAGAAATCTTTTTTAGTTTGAAGCATCGTCGTAATAATAAGTTGAGCAGTCGGGGAGTTTTTATCGTCATGCCGGATCCCGGATCTGGGTCCGGGACAGGCTCTAATGACTCGGCATCCAGGGACGTTTCCTTTTCATGGTCTGGATCCCGGCTTTCACCGGGATGACGGGCATTTAGTGAGAAAACTCCCCGAACCTGAAATAGCAACTAAACATTTTTCGCGCGAAGGCGCGAAGACGCAGAGAAAGTCAAAAGCATGTTTTTTTATCGCTTCGCGAAATAGGTTTTTTGGCCGGAGGCCAACCAATCATGGTTCTCTCCGCGCCTCTGCGTCTCTGCGCGAGATACTGATTTTCGGATCACTTACCTTTTATCGTTACCGGTATCCCGGCAACCATCCAGATTACGTGATTGGCAACGGCGGCGATCTGCTGGTTGATCCGGCCCGCTTCGTCCCGATAACGGCGAGCCAATTCGTTTTCCGGTACAATGCCGGTTCCCACTTCATTGGACACGAGTATCACCGGACAGTGTGCCGTCTTCAGACTTTGCACCAATGCCCGGCAGGCATCATCCAATTGTGGCGCCTTGTCGGGAGACAAAAGCAGGTTGGAAGTCCAAAGTGTCAGGCAATCCACCAGGATGACATCGCAATCCCCACTGTGCTTAGCAATGGCCGAAGCAAGTTCAATTGGTTCTTCCAGTGTCTCCCACTGTTCGCCCCGCTGCTCCTGGTGAAAGCGAACACGTTCGGCCATCTCCTCGTCGTTGGGCACGCAGGTCGCCAGGTAGAGCTTTTTACCCTCTATGGCTTCCGCCAGGGCCTGGGCGTGCGCGCTCTTTCCGCTGCGGCAGCCGCCGATAACAAAGGTGTTCTGGCTCAAAGCCCCTCTCCTGTTATCAATTGTTGAATTTTGGGCATATCGACATGTTCCGAAAAATGCGCGGCCAGCTTGGCATACTCCGCCTGCCGGGCCGGCAGGCCGCAGTCGGTACCCACAGCCAAAGCGCCCAGGCCGATGGATTCAAGCCAGTGTCGGGTGATGCCGGCTGTATCGAACAAACCGTGCATGTAAGTACCCATATAGCGGCCGTCTCCAGCCACACAGCCATCCTGGCCATGAGCCGGAATTCCATTTTTAGAAGTGATCTCAAAGAGTGCCTGCCCGCCCAGGAGCGTGGTTGCGCCCATGTGGATCTCGTAACCGCTACCCGCCGCTCCTTCCCAGGTAAAACCTGTCAGGGTGGTCGTTTTAGGCGCTTTGAGCTCCGTCTCGACCGGCAGTAGGTTTAAACCAGGGGTCTCGCCGGGCTGCCCTTCAAGACCGCCGGGGTCCTTTACGGATCTGCCCATCATCTGGTAACCGCCGCAGACGCCCAGGATGTGCCCGCCGCTGTTTCCATAACCGCTGATTTTGCCGGACCAGCCGGTGTCGTGCAGCCAGTCCAGGTCGAACCGGGTATTTTTCGATCCGGGCAATATCACGGCGGTAAATCTGTCCAGATCAACCGGGTCTTCGATAAAACAAAGCTGGAGTCCCTCCACCGCCTTAAGGGCATCGAAGTCGGTAAAATTCGAAATGTGCGGAATCCGGATGACGGCGATGGCCGGCTTATCCGACTCCGGCAGCAACTTTGGACGCGGCTTTTCGATGACCACGGAATCTTCGGCCTCAATGCGGATATGTTCGTACCAGGGCAGGACGCCGAACACCGGTTTGCCGGTCTTCGCCACGATCCAATCCACCCCTTCCTTGAACAAGGCGATGTCACCCCTGAAGCGGTTAATGATAAACCCGGTGATATAATCTCGCAGGTGATCGGGCAGACAAGCCAGGGTGCCGACGATTTGTGCAAACACGCCCCCCTTGTGAATATCGGCCACTAGAATAACCGGAGCCGCCGCGTATTCGGCCATGCGCATATTGACAAGGTCGTGCGCCATCAGATTGACTTCGGCACAGGAACCGGCCCCCTCAATCACCACGAGGTCATGGGCGGCGCGCAGGCGGTCCAGGGATTGGCAGGCCGCCGCAAACAGCGCCTCCTTGCCCTGATGGTATTCACTGGCAGTGCTGTTTTTGTATACTTCACCCAGCAGAACAACCTGGGCGCCGATGTCGCTGGTGGGTTTGAGCAGAATGGGATTCATATCGACCCGCGGCGCAAGTCCGGCAGCTTCGGCCTGAACGATTTGGGCCCGGCCCATCTCGAGTCCCTCCGGGGTAACGCCGGAGTTATTCGACATATTCTGGGCCTTGTAGGGCGCAACATTAACGCCTGCTTCCCGAAATACCCGGCACAGGGCGGTTGCCACCACGCTTTTGCCGACATCCGACCCGGTACCGAAAACCGCCAGACACGGCGCTTGGGTGCTGGTTTTACTTTTCAATTCCAACCCTGGCTGCCACTCCCTGTTCGTAATAATGTTTCACAGCCTGCATATCCGTGACCAGGTCTGCCCGGGCGATCACCTGGGGATCGGCCCCCCGCCCGGTGATGATCAGTTCGACAGACTCCGGACGGGCCTCGATAATTTCCAGCAGCGTATCTACCGGAAACAGACCACACGCCGCCGCGGTATTTCCCTCTTCGGCAATCACCACATCATAGCGGCCTTCGGTGAACACCTTTTTAAGCTTGGCAATGCCTTCCGCGCCGGCTTGGATGTCCTCGTCGGAAGGCCGCCCTTTGATAAAGCGTCCCAGGCCAAACTGCTCGATGGTGATCAGATCGTCAAAACGCTTGAGGGCCTTGATCTCACTGTAGTCGCCGGATTTGATGAACTGGGCGATATAGACCCGTAAGCCGGCCCCGGCCGCCCGCAGGCTCAGGCCGAGGCTGGCGGTGGTTTTGCCTTTACCATCTCCAGTATAAACCTGTACGTACCCTTGCATATGCGTTCTCCTCGTTTTGCAGTGCAACGCAGAGGATATTAGGCCGGGAGGTGGTATCTGTCAACGCCATCATCCGTCATAGATCGCAAATACCGGCTGATCCAGCTTACCATCAGGGTGGTGAGTGGTCCTGTAAATCAGCTGATCGTTCCCGAATTTGTAATCCGGCAGATCCCCCACGCCTCGCGGGTGATGCCGGGTACGATAAAGCCGCCCATCGGCACGCATTTCATAGTCCGGATCGGCCGACCATCCCTGCTGATGGTTAATGGTCCGATAGAGTTTTCCGTCCGTGATCACATAAACCGGCACCAGTCCATTTTTTCCCTGAGTTTCATTTACTTCGTAAATCTCCAGCATACTTCCTCCTTTAAGATCCATGCCTAAAAATTTGGTACTGGGAAAACCCGGATCTCCGCGGTCACGGTGGCAGGCGCAGCATCGGGCCGATGGTGTGTCCGGCCCGCCTGGCAGGAGACAGAGCCAGGCGGGCCGGCCAGAGAGAGCCACCTCTCTTTTTTAGGGGGTGCGTCTGCCGCTGCCGGTATCAGCGGCCTAAAAAACAAAAGCCCTTCAAGCCGTATTCAGCTTGAAGGGCTGCACCCAGTTTTCTTGGCCCTTGCTTTTACCCAGTCCACCGTTCGCCGCGGGAATCAGGTTTGCACACCTCGAGCGCCATCTGAGGCACGCTCGAGGTCTTCGTCACCAAGGCAGGTCTTCTGACTTCCCCTCACTGTCGGCGGCCTTCCCATAACGGTCATCCGTTACAGTGGCATCGAGGCCGGCAGGGTTCCTGGTCGTTATACCCCAGGAGAGGTTACAGCGGCGGGACCGTTCCCGATTCTCACGGGATTCCCTTTTATGCCTTGCGGCACCTTGATGATAGGTTTAGTAGCGGCATTGGGCCGGTTTGTCAATGTACGTTTCGGTAAACTTCAGGTAAGACGGTTCGATTGTGCGTCAGCGTCACTGCAACTTTGCTCGACATCGCAGCCAGTACAGGAACTTGAACACCCGCAGGCATCGGAACCGTCGGATTTGAAGTTTCGATACAGACTGCGCAGGAACAAGAAGACCGCCAGTCCAACGATTAAGGCAACAATCAGGTTCTCCATTGCCGTTCTCCTTAAAATCCCAATCCACTACCGACCTGGAAGGCGATAGCCGCGAGGATAAAGGCCAGGGTGGTATTAAAGGCCATTGAGAAGACGCCCCATTTCCATGAGCCGGCTTCCCGGGCAATACAGACCACCGACACGAAGCAGGGGGCATAAAAAATCGTGAAAATGATCAGCGCGAATGCCACTGCAGGACTCCAACCCGGAGCAGCCGCCAGGCGGTCACCCAGGCTCCCGGTCTCTTCCGGATCGACCTCGCCCAGAGAATAGGCGGTACCCAGGGTAGAGACGACAACCTCTTTGGCGGCGAAACCGCCCACTAGGGCGATATTGGTGCGCCAGTCAAATCCGGCCAGCTTACTGAGGGGTTCCAAAACACTACCGATCCGACCGGCAATGGAGTTGCGCAGTGCTGCTTCCGCTTCCGTGCCATCGACGGCCAGGAGCGCATCTTTGACTTCATTTGCGGCAGCCGATAGTTCGGCGCCCTCTTCCGCGTTTTTCAGTTCGACTTGTATCGCCAGCGCGGCACCGTTCAAAATGCTAATCCGCTGACCTTCGTACATGGCACTCTGGTCTTCAGGCAGACCGGGAAAGGTCATCATGGCCCAGAGGATGACGGAAACTGCCAGGATGACGGTGCCGGCCTTCTTGATGTACTGCCAGGTCCTTTCCCAGGTGTGGATCGCCAGCCCTTTGAAGGTCGGCAGCCGGTAAGGCGGCAGTTCCATGACAAAAGGCGTGGATTCACCTTTGATGGCCGTGGAGCGCAGCAGCCGGGCCACCAGCAAAGCACCGCTCCAGGCGATAAGGGTAATTAAGAACATCATCAAGGCTTTATTGGCGGGGAAAAAGGCTGCCACTAGAAGGGCGAACACCGGCAGCTTGGCACCACAGTTCATAAACGGTACGGTGAGCAGGGTCGCTAGCCGTTCCCGGGGGGATTTCAAGGTTCGGGTCGCCATAACACCAGGCACCGCGCAGCCGCCGGCAATACCGCCGGAGACGATAAAGGCCATGACGGAACTGCCGTGCAGCCCGAACACCCGGAACACCCGGTCCAGCATGAAGGCCACCCGGGCCAGATAGCCCGAGTCCTCGAGGATAGAAATGCCCAGGAACATGAACATGATGAGTGGTACGAAGCCCATCACGCCACCAACGCCGTCGATCATTCCTGAAATGATCAGTGATTTCAGGAGGCCTTCCGGAAGGGCCGCGTCTGCAGTTGCGCCCAACCAGCCGAAAAAGCCCTCGACCCATCCGACTGGGATTTCACTATAGGTAAAGGTGAAATGATATAAGGCCAAAATCGCGCCAACCATGATCAGAGGGCCCAAAAAGCGATTGGTCACGACCTTGTCGATCCGGTCGGTCATGAACAGACGGTCCATATTGGGTTTTTCGGTCAGGACCCCTTTTTTCATGACCGACTTTATATACCCGTAACGGTAATCGGCGATTACTGCTTCGGCATTGACGCCAATGGTTTTTTGCAGGTGGGCGCCCACCCGGTAAGAGATTTTTTCTAAACATTCCGATAACGACGGGGCCAATTCCCGTCCAAACGCCACAATCTTCTCATCGTTTTCCAGGTATTTCATAGCCATCCAACGCCGGGGATAGCGCTTGTCTTCAAGGGGGCTCTCCTTCAGGATGTCCTCCATCTCGTCCAGAGCCCGGTCGATATCATCACCATATGAGATGTAAAGCGGCCCGGAAACAGCATCTTTTTCGATCCCATTCGCCACGGCCTCCATGAGTGCTTGTTTGCCCTCGCCGCGACGGGCCACAGTCGGAATGACCGGCACCCCCATTAACTCCGCGAGAAGCTCTGAATTGATTCCGATCCCCCTGTTTTCCGCCACATCCATCATATTCAGGGATATGCAGACTGGCACCCCCATTTCCATGAACTGCAGGGTCAGATAGAGGTTGCGTTCCAGGTTGGAGGCATCCACAATGTTGACCACCATGTTGGGCTTTTCATTCAATATGAAGTCTCGGGCTACCACCTCTTCGAGCGAATAGGCAGTCAGAGAGTAAGTCCCCGGCAGGTCAACCACTTGAAACTTCCTGTTCTTGTCGATATAGGTTCCCTGTTTTTTCTCGACGGTAACCCCGGGATAATTCCCGATGTGCTGCCGGGCACCTGTGAGAGCATTAAAAAGGGTGGTTTTCCCAGAATTAGGGTTGCCGGCCAGTGCAATGGTTGCCTCCATATTAATCTTCCACCTCCACTTCGATATAATCCGCTTCTTTATTGCGCAGGGTCAGCGTATATCCGGAAAGTCTGAGGGCAACTGGGTCATACAGTGGCGCGCGCCCCTGGATCTTGATTTCCGTCCCGGATACCAGTCCCATATCCCGAATCCGGCGACCTAATTCGCCGTCGGCCCTTACTGCGGAGATGGTACCGGACTGGTTTTTTCTCATTTGTCTTAGATTAAGGTGTGCCAAATACGTGCCTCCTTGTGCTAACCAGTTGTTAACTTATTTATTCAGTCGAAAGTTAGGTATGCCTTACTTATTTAGTTGTCAACATGTTTTTTTGCTTTGCCTGGATTAGTGCGATTTGACTTATTTTATTAGCCTTGATATGTTCTGCGAAACTAAGGGGGGGAACATGAAAAAAGGCAGGCTGCTTTCAGAAAGTCTGGAAGATTATCTTGAAACAATTCTGGAGCTTGAGAGCGATCAGAAAGTCGCCCGGGCCAAGGATATCGCCGACCGGATGGGCGTCCAGCGTGGATCGGTAACCGGGGCTCTGAAGGCTCTGGTCGAAAAAAGACTGATCAACTATGAACCCTACAGTTTCATCACCCTGACCCCAACCGGCAAAAAAATAGCCCGTGAAATCAAACGCCGTCACGGCATTTTGGAAGATTTTCTGGTCCGCGTGTTGGGTGTCGATCAGATCCAGGCTGAAGAGACAGCCTGCCGCATGGAACACGCCATCGACAAAGAATCCATCGACAAACTTGTCCAGTTCATTGAATTTATAGATCAATGTCCCCGCACCGGTGGGGATTGGGTAGCCGCTTTTGAACAATTTTGCTCAACTGATATCAGGAATGAACAGGATTGCCTGGCCTGCATCGAAACTTGCAGTGAGCGTTACCAGGATGGACAGCAGGCAACTTAGGCCCGATAAAGCCTGAGACTATTAGAAACCACCGAAACGCTGCTCAGGGACATGGCCAGAGCCGCGAAAATGGGATGCAGGCTGCGCAGGAAATCCGGTGCGGCTTCGATGGGGTATAGCGCCCCGGCTGCCACCGGGATCAAGATAATGTTGTAGAAAAACGCCCAGAACAGGTTCTGCCGGATCGTTCGCATGGTAGCCCGGCTCAATTCGATTGCAGCCGGCACGCCTTTCAGACTACCTCCGGATAGAATGACCCCGGCGGTTTCTATGGCCACATCGGTTCCGCTGCCGATGGCGATGCCCACTTCCGCCTGGGCCAGGGCCGGCGCGTCGTTGATGCCGTCTCCGACCATGGCGACTTTACGCCCCTCCTCCTGCAGCGTTTTCACCCGTGAGGATTTTTCTTCGGGCCGCACCTCGGCCATCACTTCTGCTATGCCCACCTGATCGCCAATGGCCCGGGCCGTTTTTTCATTGTCACCGGTAATCATCATCACTCTGAGGCCCTGGTCCTGCAACTGCTGCACGGCCTCTTTGGAATCCGGTTTGACGGTGTCGGCCACGGCAATTACGCCGATGGCCTGCTTTTCGCGGGATACGACCATGGCCGTCTTGCCGGCCGCCTGGTAAGCATCGATGGCGGCCTGCACGTTGGCAAGGCTTATGTCCAGAAGCGGGAACCAGCCGGGTTTACCGACGTGGATCCGGTAGCCGTCCACCAGTCCCTCCACCCCGAAACCGCTATGGGCCTTGAACGCATCCACATTGTTCTTCTGCAACCCTCTCTGCTCTGCTTCCCGGACAATGGCCTTTCCCAAGGGATGTTCGGAACCGCTTTCCACGGCTCCGGCCAGAAATAGCAATTCATCGGCTTTATCTGCAAAATCGGCGGTGGTCTGAATATCGGTAACGATGGGGGTTCCCGCGGTGATGGTACCGGTCTTGTCGAGGACCACATCCTGCAAGTGCGAAGCGGTTTCCAGGGAGGAACTGTTTTTGAACAGGATCCCCTTTTCCGCACCCTTACCGGTGCCGGCCATGATCGCCGTGGGTGTTGCCAACCCAAGCGCGCAGGGACAGGCGATTACAAGGACCGCCACCAGCCGCAGCATAGCCGGTACGAATTCCCCGGCGGCCGCCCACCAGATGGCAAAGGTAACAAACGCGATGACTATGACCACCGGCACAAATACGGCGGCCACCCGGTCGGCCAGAGCCTGTATCGGTGCCTTGCTCCCCTGGGCCTCCTGCACCAATTTGATAATCTGGGCCAGGGCCGTCTCGCGGCCCACCTTTTCGGCTTCAATTTGCAACAAACCGTCATTGTTGACGGTGCCGCCCACCACCGGATCACCGGTCTTTTTATCAACCGGTATGGATTCACCGGTCAACATGGATTCATCGACCGACGAGTCACCGGAAACCACGGTGCCATCCACGGGGATGCTCTGCCCCGGACGAACCAGGAGCCTGTCGCCGACTTTCACTTGATCCAGGGGAACTTCCTGTTCCTGACCGTCCACCAGGACCACCGCCGTTTTGGGACTGAGGTCCATCAACTTGCGGATGGCCGCACCGGTCCGGCCCTTGGTGCGGGATTCGAGCATTTTTCCAAGTTTAATCAGGGTGATGATCACTGCTGATGTTTCAAAATAGACGTGGTGCCCGGAGCCCGGGAAAAACAGCAGAACGAATGAATAAAAATAGGCAACAGAAGACCCCATGGCTACCAGCACATCCATGTTGGCAGTGCCGTTTTTCAGGCTCTTCCAACCATTGATGTAAAAATCCCACCCCGTGTAAAACTGCACCGGCGTGGCCAGCCCCCAGAAGAACCAGTTCACCCAGGGGGCATGGCTCCAGGCACCGACCAGGCCGAAATCGCGGGCCATACTGAGCACGAAAAGTGGCAGGGTAAAAACGACCCCGGTAATAAATTTGGCGGTTTGTCGTCTGATCTCTGCATCCCGGGCGCGCGCTTCGGCATCTTCGAGGTCACCGCTGTCTGCGGGCAGGATTGCCTCGAAACCGATCTTTTGAATGGCATTGGCAATCTGATCGAGCGATGTCTCGGAAGGCAGGAACTCCACCTGCACCCGTTCACTGGCAAAATTGACCGCAGCAGCCACGACCCCCGGCGTCTTCTTTTTCAGGGTGCGCTCGATGTTCATGGCGCAATTGGCACAGGTCATGCCGGTGACGGGAAACTCGGTGGCAAATGTCTGGGCTTCAAAACCCGCCTTGCTGATTGCCCCGACAATGTCCGGGACCGATACGGATGCATCGTCAAAGGTCACCCCGGCTTGTTCCGAGGCAAAATTAACCGCGGCTTCCCGTATGCCCGGCAACTTTTTAAGGGTCCGTTCGATATTCATGGCGCAATTAGCGCAGGTCATGCCGGAAACGGGTATGGTGATATTTTTTTCCATTGTCTTGGTTTAGCGTAACAACCCCCTCCCTTAATCCCTCCCTCCTGGGGAGGGAAATAACCCTCCTCCCTCTTGACGGGGGAGGCCGGGTGGGGGTGTTGTTTCAATTAATCTGCTATTCGCGGGCTTGTCACTGTTTGGTTCTATTTAGTGTTCAGGGATAATACCCATCCAAAGTCAATGTCTTTGCATCTAAGCAGCCGGGTAGTTGATCTCCGCCAGAACGCTTCTGATCTTATCCTCGGTGGCCGGTGGATCCCACTTAATGGTCACATCCTTGGCTCCGGGATCGGCCTCGACGGCAACCACCCCATCTACTTCGCCGAGTTCGGTTTTGATGGAGTTGGTGCAGTGTCCGCAGGATATATTGTTGATCGTGAAGGTTTTCTGTTCCATGGATATCTCCTTTTCAGTCCTGTTTTTAGTGATTACATGTTAAGGTAAGCAAGTTCTGCCAATATGCAAGCGATCCCATACGGTTACGAATTCGGAAGGTTCTTGACTTGCAGTCAGGCATCGTTGAAAATACCCCCTAAATACCATCAGCAATATAAATCAACAGGAGGCGCGTTTGGAAAAAATCATTGAAAACCGAATCGAAAACGTTCGCAAATCGCTGGCCGAAGCCGAAGTTGACACCCTGATGGTGCTGGTGGCGGGAAACCGCTATTACCTGAGCGGGTACACAGGCGAAGACAGTCAGTTCGACGAAACTGCGGGCGCTTTATTTATTACCCGGGATGACCTGATTCTGGCTACGGATCCCCGTTTTGACACCCAGGCCGCCCAGGAAGCACCCCTGTACGACATTGTCTGCTATAAGGAAGGACTGGCCAAGGAACTGCCCGACATCGTCAAACGCCTGGAAACCCGCAAACTGGGATTCGAAAGCGTGCGCCTCTCTTGCCTGCAGTACAACAAAATGCGGGAAACGCTGTTAGAAGCCGAGCTGGAAACGACCTTGGTGCCAGTTGAAGACATTGTTGAAAACCTGCGTGTGATCAAAACGGAAGACGAGATTGAAGCCACCCGCAAATCCCTGGCGGTCGCCGAGGATGCTTTTGAAGCCGTCTTGGCCAAACTCGAGCCCGGGATGACCGAAACAGAAGGCGCCTGGCAGCTGGAAATTGCAGTGCGTGAAAAAGGCGGGAAGGGCTTGAGTTTTCCCACAATTTGTGCGAGCGGCCGCAACAGTGCCCTGCCCCATGCCATCCCGGGTCAACAAACCTTTCGTGAAAGCGATCCGCTGTTGTTCGACTGGGGTGTATTTGCCGGACACTACTGCTCGGACACCACCCGTACGGTGGTGCTGGGCAAACCGGACGGCCTGTTCAAGAGAGTCTATACCACCGTGCGGGAAGCCCAGCGAAAAGCCATTGCCGCTATCAAGGACGGCGCCAGTTCCAAGGCTGTGGATGCCGCTGCCCGGGATTTTATCGATGGAACAGAGTTCAAAGGCAAATTTGCCCATGGCACCGGTCATGGCACCGGGCTGGCCGTTCACGAGGCCCCGCGCCTGAGCCCGTTGCGGGATGAAACCCTACAGGCGGGTATGATCGTTACCGTGGAACCTGGCATTTACCTCCCTGAATGGGGTGGCATCCGTCTGGAAAACCAGGTGGTGGTCCGGGAGGATCGGGCAGAAGTGCTTAACAGGCTGGGATTTATGGAATTTTGAACTCGAAAAAGAAAAACCATACTTTTTCGAGTGTTTTAAGTTTTAGGTGTTAAGTCTTAAGACTGCTTCCGTAGAGATTACGAGTAGTTGGTCCGTTTCGTCATTTTACACATGAAATCGGGGTTCCCAAAATCACTCGAACCCTTAAATCCTTGACCCCTTGAACCCTGAGGTTTTTCCATGCCCCCGCTCGACTTTCTTGCAGATCAGTATTTGAATTACCTCCTGGTCGAAAAGGGACTGGGGAAAAAAACCCTGGAGGCCTACAGCCGCGACCTGGTTTGCTATTTTGATTTCCTGCACAAAGAATCCATCGAGAGCGTCGGCGAACACGACACCACCTATATACTCAAGCACCTGATCGATATGAAAGCGGAAGGTCTAAGCGCCCGCTCCCGGGCCCGACACCTGGTAACCATTCGTGGGTTTTACCGGTTCCTGGTCCAGGAAAAGGTGATTCGGTCCGACCCTTCCCGTACCATCGATCTGCCCAAGAGCGGTCTGAAGCTACCGGAGGTGCTCGGGACAGACGAAATTGAGCGCCTATTGGCCACGCCCGGTACCGATACGCCCCGCGGACTGCGCAATACCGCCATGCTCGAACTATTGTATGCTTCCGGCCTGCGGGTTTCGGAACTGACGCACCTGAAACTACTGGACATCAACCTGGAGGCGGGTTTCGTAAGGGTATTCGGGAAAGGATCCAAGGAACGCATCGTGCCCATGGGTTCGGGGGCCATAAATGCCCTGCAGGCCTACTTAAAAACCGGCCGGCCGAAACTATTGAAAGCAGGCCAAACCAGCGCCTACCTTTTCGTTGCCCGGGCCGGAAAACCCATGACACGCCAGGGATTCTGGAAACTGTTGCGCAAATGTGCGCTGGAAGCCAAGATCACAAGCAAGATTTCGCCCCACACGCTGCGGCACAGCTTTGCCAGCCACCTGCTCGAAGGGGGGGCCGACCTCAGAGCCGTACAGGTAATGCTGGGGCACGTTGACATTACCACGACCCAGATTTATACCCATGTCGCTACGGAAAGGCTCCGGGAAATCCACACGCGCTATCATCCGCGCGGCTGATTTGATAAATCTGATAACGACAACTATTGTTAACGTTTACGTAACATTACATCGATCCGCGATCAGTTGCCGATAGTTGACAGCGCTATAAAATTGGACTATCTAACGCGGTTTAAAACTTAACAGGGTTCAATCCCGGAAACCGGGAGTGCACAACCTTGGCGTCACCTGACATAGTCACATCACCACTCGGCCGTTGGTCTGGAGATAAGCACCCGGCTACACCAGATTCTGAAGCCTTCAATCAGTACCTTCAGCAGCTGGACCGCGCCTTGTTCGTGGTGGCCCAACCAGACGGAACGATAGGCGTCACCACCCACGGACAGGCCAGGTTGGAGAGTGCGAGATCCGATGATGAAACCGGCCTGCCCCTGATCGGGTATACCCCGCCCCTGCGTGCTGAAGATTTGGGCGATGCCGATTTCAAACGTCAATTTGGCTTAAAATACGCATATATAGCCGGCGCCATGGCCAACGGTATTACCTCCGTGGAAATGGTTACGTCGGCCGGCAAGGCCGGCATGCTGGGTTTCTTCGGATCGGCCGGCCTGGATCTGGAAACGGTGGAAACTGCCATAGACCACCTGCAACAACTGCCCGATAACATCCCCTTCGGCTCCAACTTGATCCACAGCCCCAACGAACCTCATCTGGAACAGGGAATCGTGGACCTGTACCTGCGCAAGGGGGTCAACCTGGCCAGTGCATCGGCCTACCTGCGCATGACGTTGCCGATCGTCCAATATCGGGTCACCGGCATCCATCGGGATACGGATGGCCGCATCGTCTGCCCGAACCGGATATTCGCCAAGATATCCCGGGTGGAGGTCGCGGAGAAGTTTTTCTCACCGCCGCCGGGCAAGCTGCTCAACCAACTGGTTTCACAGGGCAAGATAACCGCGGCGGAAGCCGAACTGGCGGCGCATATTCCCATGGCTGAGGTGATGACGGCGGAAGCCGATTCCGGTGGCCACACCGACAACCGTCCGGCCCTGGCCCTTTTTCCCACAATTATGGCCCTAAAAAACCGTTTGGCTGCCAAATTTGGTTATGACCGACCGCTGTTTGTCGGCCTGGGCGGCGGCATTGCCACGCCGGAATCCACGGCCGCGGCCTTTGCCATGGGTGCGGCTTATGTACTCATCGGAAGCCTTAATCAGGCCTGTGTGGAAGCCGCCACCTCTGATGTTGTGCGCAAGATGCTCTGTGAAGCCGGACAGGCCGATGTGGTCATGGCGCCGGCTGCGGATATGTTTGAAATGGGCGTAAAGGTCCAGGTCCTCAAAAGGGGCACCATGTTTGCCGTCCGGGCGACCAAACTATACGATTTTTACCGATCTTACGACAGTTATCCTGAAATCCCGGCAGACCAGCGCACCATACTCGAACGGGATTTCTTCAGATGCAGTTTCGAACAGGAGTGGCAGCAGACCCGGGCCTTTTTCGAACAACGGGACCCTTCCCAAATCGAGCGGGCCGAAAGAGACCCGCACCACAAAATGGCCCTGGTGTTTCGTAGCTACCTGGGCCGGTCATCCAAGTGGTCGATTACCGGTCAGGCCGACCGCCAGTTGGATTTCCAAATCTGGTGTGGTCCGGCCATGGGTGCTTTCAACGAGTGGGTCAAGGGATCTTTTCTCGAGGAAAAAGATAACCGAGAAATGGCCACCGTTGCACGCAATCTGCTTTACGGCGCCTGTGTCGTCATGCGGGCCGCCTCATTGCGCAACCAGGGCGTCTCGTTGCCTGCCGGAGCAGGGACTTTTACGCCGCTGCCGGATGAAGAATTGAAGGCCCGCGGTTTTAAGTCTTAAGTTTTAGGTGTTGTGATAAAACCATAAGATCATAGAAAATACTTCAAGGGACGGGGAGTTTCTCTGATAAATGCCCGTCATTCCGGCGAAGGAGGCTGTGTCGTAATTGCCAAAATTACCCTGTTGGCAATGCCGTCATCCCGGACATGATCCGGGATCCAGTGGCTTTACCGGTGCAAGGACGCTGGATGCCGGATCGGGGTCCGGCATGACGATAAAACGCCTCTACCGCTCAAATACTTAAAACGCATTTTGGGAGTCCATCATGCCTTACAATATCATCGTCACAGTCAAACAAGTGCCCGATACGAAGAATATCACCGGCCAGGCCATGAAAGAGGACGGTACCGTAAACCGGGCCGCCCTGCCGGCTATCTTCAACCCCGAGGATCTCAATGCCCTGGAAGAGGCGTTGACCATCAAAGAAAAATATGGCGGACATGTCACCGCACTGACCATGGGCCCGCCCTCGGCCGAAACCGTTCTAAAAGAGTGCCTGTTTCGGGGCGCGGATGAAGCCGTCCTTTTATCGGATCGTAAATTTGCCGGGGCCGATACCCTGGCCACCTCCTATGCCCTGGCCTGCGCCATTGGCCGCATCGGTTCATATGACCTCATTTTATGCGGCCGCCAGGCTATCGACGGGGATACCGCCCAGGTAGGGCCCCAGATTGCCGAAAAGCTGGATATCAACCAGGTAACCTGCGCCACCGAAATCACGGAGTTGACCGCGGAGGACGTTACCGCGGTACGGTCGTTGGAAAACGGACATGAAACCGTTCAGGCCGGCCTGCCGGTCCTTATGACTATTTCGTCAGCGGCCAACGAACCGCGCTCTTTTTCAGCCAAACGCGTCATGGCCCTCAAGTCCCTCGAATGCCTGCACTGCCAGGCAGAGCTGGAGAAAGGCCCGGACGACGAAGCGGTTTGCGCCCTGCCCTCGCACATCCGCCGCTGGGACATCGAAGTCATCGGCGCGGACCCCGAGCGCTGCGGACTCTCCGGGTCCCCGACAAAGGTTAAGAAAATCGAAAACGTCGTACTGAAGGCAACCGACATGAAAAAAGTCCATGACACACCAGAGGATATCGCCTGCCTGGTGAAAGAACTAATTGATGATAATATTTTAGGCTGACGCCCGGTTTTAAGTCTTAGGTCTTAGGTTTTAAGCTTTTCTTAACACTTAAAACATAAAACCTAAAACCGATGAATTTTTATATGCAAAATTCATCAATACGGAGATCTACTTAAATGAGTTCTACGAACAACGTCCTGGTTTACATAGAGCAGAATGACAACAAGATCGCGGATGTCAGCCTCGAGCTCATCTGCAAGGCCACCGAACTGGCCCGGGATACGGGGGGCGAGGTACAGGCCATTGCTCTTGGTCATGGGCTGGAGACCGAGCTGGAAATTCCCGGACATTACGGCTGTGATACCCTGTATTACATCGAAGACGAGCGCCTGGCGCATTTCACTTCGGTGCCCTATGCCAAACTGGTGGCGGCGCAAATTGAAAAATTGGCCCCCCAGATCGTTCTTTTCGGGGCGACTACCCAGGGGCGTGATATCGCCCCCCGGGTCGCATCGACCCTGCGCTGCGGCTTGACGGCTGACTGCACGGACCTTCAAATCGGCAGTCATAAGTATAAAAAGAAAGTCTACGAAAAAACCCTGCTGCAGATACGGCCGGCCTTCGGCGGCAATATCGTAGCGACGATCGTTTCGCCGGAAAGCTCACCCAGCATGGCCACGGTTCGCGAAGGGGTCATGAAAATGAATCCTCCCGATCCCGAGCGAAAAACAAAGATTATAAGAGAACCGTGCGACCTGAGTTCGGAAGATTTCCCGACCAAGGTCATCGATGTCGTCCGCACCATTAAATCAGTGGATCTGAAATCGGCCCGGATTATCGTATCCGCCGGCATGGGGGCGGCCACACCCGAGGGTATCGCCCTGGTAAAAGAACTGGCAGCGACCATCGGGGCTGAAGTCGGTGCTTCCCGGCCGGTTGTGGACTCCGGCCTGATGGCGGGTGATCACCAGGTCGGCCAGACCGGCACCACAGTACGGCCGAACCTGTATATTGCCTGCGGCATTTCCGGACAGATTCAACACCGCGCCGGCATGAGTGAATCCATGCGGATCATTGCCATCAACAGCGATCCCGATGCGCCTATCTTCGATATCGCCCATTACGGAATCGTCGGAGATGTCCTGAAAGTCATTCCGGAAATGATTAAGGCCTATAAAACCGGGGGATCCGGATCGTAGCCTTTACAAGTTCGCGCATTGGAGAGATCTGGCAGAAGATCTAAAACAAAACAGATGCATCGCGCAGAGGCGCAGAGAAAAGCTAAGATTTATTCCGGCTTCGCCGGATGACCCAATATCAACAAAAGCAGTTGAGTTCCATGGTTTTCCGCACGAAGTGCGGCCCAAATTCTGGTTTTGGTTTTCTCTGCGCCTCTGCGTCTCTGCGCGATGAAAGAGCTTTTTTGGTTTTGAACTGTTTTAAAAACGCACTCATCTGAAAATGCGATTGCGTGCGATATAATGGAGGAATACGTGGAGAATTTTTATCGCGACAATCCTGATATCCAGTTTCACCTGGAACACATGGATCTCAAGCGGGTAGTAAATCTGAGAGAAGACGGTTTTGCCGGCAAGGATATTTCTGCGGAAGCCCCGCGGGACCATGCAGATGCCCTGGACAATTACGCCCTGATCCTGGATATCGCCGGTGAAATTGCCGGTGGCATTATCAGGCCGCGCGCCGCGGAGGTGGACCGGTGCGGCGCCACGTTTGTGGACGGCGAGGTTTGCCTGGCCCCCGGTACAGTGGAGTCCCTGGATCGCCTGAAAAAAGCCGACCTGATGGGTTTTACGCTACCCCGGGAATACGGCGGTCTGAATGTACCCAAGACCATTTACTCCATGGCCATCGAGATCATATCCCGGGCAGATGCCTCCCTGATGAACCTGTTCGGACTCCAGGAAATTGCCGACACGATCTGCAAGTTCGGTTCCGAGGAACAGAAAGAGCAATACCTGCCGCGCTTCGCTTCGGGTGACATCTCCGGCGCCATGGCGCTGACCGAACCGGATGCCGGTTCGGACCTGCAGACCGTGATGCTGAAGGCCCGCCAGGACGGAGATGGCAACTGGTACCTGAACGGTGTCAAGCGGTTTATCACCAATGGCTGCGCGGATGTTTCCCTGGTAATGGCCCGCTCCGAAGAGGGCACGGCCGGTGGCCGGGGACTGTCTCTTTTTATCTATGAACGCGATGATCACCTGACCATTCGCCGGATCGAGCACAAACTCGGGATTCACGGGTCACCGACCTGTGAACTCCAGTTCAACGACGCGCCCGCTCAACTTTTGGGACGAAGGAAATTCGGGTTGGTTAAATATACCATGTCGCTGATGAACGGCGCGCGCGCCGGCGTGGCGGCCCAGGCCGTCGGCATTGCCGAGGCCGCCTACCGGGAAGCGGACAAGTATGCCCGCGACCGGGTTCAATTCGGCAAGCCGATTCGCCATTTTGCCGCCATCTTCGAAATGCTGACCCAGATGAAAAGCAACATCGAAGCGGCCCGTTCCCTGCTGTATGAGACCTCTAAAATCGTAGATATAAAAGAAGGCCTCGAAGAACTTGGCGAGCGCGATCCGGAGAAAGCCAAGGAGAACAAGGACGAGTTCAAACGCTATAACCGGTTGGCGGCTCTGCTGACCCCGGTGGTCAAAGCCTATGCCAGTGAACTGGCCAACGACGTGGCATACAAGGCGATCCAGATTCACGGCGGCGTTGGCTATACCTGTGAATTTGAGGTGGAACGTCTCTACCGCGATGCCCGGATCACCAATATTTACGAAGGCACCACCCAACTGCAGGTTGTGGCTGCCATCGGCGGCGTTCTGGGAGGTGTGGCCAGCGACTGGCTGGATCTGTGCGAAGCGGAAAACGATTTTTCGTCAGTGGCCGATCTTTATGAGCTTGCTAGAAAAAGTCGCCAAAAACTGGAAGATGCCGTCGCCCACATCAGAAACCGGAAGGATAAGGCCTATCAGGAATTTCACGCTGCCCGTGTCGTTGCTCTGGCTACCGACGCAATCTTGAGCTACCTGGTTTGCCGGGATGCTATTTTTGATGAACGCAAGCACAAAATCGCCCGGGTTTTTCTGATCGAAGCCGGGCAACGAGTGGAAACGAACCTGGGCTATATCCTGTCGGATGATAGCGCCGTTATAGACTGCCATCAGGAAATCATCGAGTAGAGGTGCCCTGCAAAGCGCCTTTTGATCCAATCGCTGTGTTTTTTACCAGTGTTATGAAGTCAAGCTAATTTGGTTGTGTTCTTCCTTCAGTCTTCAGCCTTCAGCCTAACGACCTCACGCTCAACCAACCCTGGAAAAAATTGACCATCCGGATCGAGGGTTTTTCGAAACTGCTCCAGCAGGTCTGTCAGGCGCAGGATCTTTTCAGTACCGGCTTCTATGGATTCAGTTTGCAATCCATTGGCCGGACTGATGGACTGGTCCACGTGAACGGACTTAAACACCGGATATCCCTCGTATTCATAATCGATGCGGCCAATGGTACCCCTGGCAAACAAAGTCAGGCGCTGCTCGGAAGAGACCAAAATATGCAGGGCATAACTTTTGATATGAGCATCGATGCCCTTTCTGGGTTTGCGATTCCCGCGTGGATCGAAATGAAAACCGCAGGTTTTCATCCATTCTCGACATTCAGACAGTATCCAGCGCGCCTGCGGGATGGAAAACCCGAGATCGGCCACAAGATGTCCACCGAGGTAAACGGTAAAGGCGTGATCGACGTAATATTGACGCGCATACCCCGCTTGCTGACCGGCAAGGGGGTCCGGGGGTAAAAATTCCCGTGACCAGCGCTTCCAGCGGGATAAATTGAAACCCAGCTTATCCGACAACTCCCTGTTATTATAAAATTTTACCATATGCCTCCTTGTTAACTTGATATACCGATATAACAACTCTGTTTTTTTTGTCAATGCTTGCAAATATCCGGAATTAGATATATGTTTATACCTTTCTTAGTGAAAAAATCGGGAGTTCTGTGTCTAGCGAGGTTTTCCCGGAATTCGTTTCAATAAAAAACATCAACTTTTTCAAATAAATGAGCAGCCCTTGCGGTTGCGTTGAGGATAATCGTGGGCACTTCAAATAATGATCAGGGTCAAACGCCTGTGCCGGTAGCCATTATCGGGATGGCCGGCATGTTCGCCAAATCTGCGGATCTGAAAGAGTACTGGCGCCTGTTATCGCGGGCCGAAGATGGCATCAGCGATGTGCCAGCCACCCACTGGTCCGCCGAGGACTTTTTCAACGCAGATCCTAAAAAACCTGATCATGTATACTGCAAACGGGGTGGTTTCCTGCCGGGGATCTCTTTTGATCCAGCCGAATTCGGCATTCCGCCCTCTTCCCTGGAAGCAACGGACACATCGCAACTGTTAGGACTGGTGGCCGCCAAGATGGCCCTGAAAGATGCCGGCTATGATGATACCCGGCCGTTTGACCGCGATCGCGCCAGCGTCATCATAGGTGTAACCGGGACTCAGGAACTGGTGATTCCTCTGGGGGCCCGACTGGGACACCCGCTTTGGCGCAAAGCTCTCAATGCCGAAGGGGTGGATGCGCAAACCACCGAAGCGGTCATTGCTCACATTGCCGACGGCTATGTGCCCTGGCAGGAAAACTCCTTTCCCGGTCTGCTGGGCAACGTGGTGGCGGGACGTATCTGCAATCGCCTGGATTTCGGCGGGACCAATTGCGTGGTGGACGCGGCCTGCGCCAGTTCAATGAGCGCTATCAACCTGGCGATTCTGGAACTCGAAGCCGGCCGCAGCGACATGGTCATTACCGGCGGCATTGACACACTGAACGATATTTTCATGCACATGTGCTTTGCCAAGACCCAGATCCTATCGCCTACGGGGGATGTCAAACCCTTTTCCAGCGAAGCTGACGGCACGGTGCTGGGGGAGGGCGTCGGATTGCTGGTGCTCAAACGCCTGGAGGATGCCGAAAAGGACAAGGACCGGATTTACGCGGTCATCAAGGCCCTGCGTTCTTCCAGCGATGGCAAATCGCAAAGTATCTATGCCCCGCGCTCGGAAGGTCAGGAAAAAGCGCTGCGGCGCGCCTACCAGGCAGCCCAAGTGGACCCAGGCACCATCGGACTGGTGGAAGCCCACGGTACCGGCACTCGCGTGGGCGACGCAGTCGAATTTACCGCCTTGAAGAACACCTACAATGGGAAAGAATCGACCCCGGGAGCCTGTGCCATCGGCTCGGTCAAATCCAATATAGGCCATACAAAGGCAGCCGCCGGGGCGGCCGGACTGATCAAGGCCACGCTGGCCGTGCATCACAAAGTTTTACTGCCGACCATCAAGGCCGACGAACCCGACCCCAAGCTCGATATTGCGAACAGCCCGTTTTATCTCAGCACCACCACCCGGCCGTGGCTCCTGAACAACGGTCATCCCCGCCGAGCCGCTGTCAGCGCTTTCGGATTTGGGGGCAGTAATTTTCACATGGTGCTTGAGGAACACGAATCCCGGAAAACAGGTGTGGCCTGGGACGGCTCCATCCAGATCGCCGCCTTTTCGGGTCCTGACAGCGGCACGATTAAAACTCAACTCGAAGCCTTCGCCCAGGCAGCCGGCGCTGACGCCAAACCCGAAGACTATGCCCGGGTGTGCTTCGAAACCCGATTTGAATTCGACGTCAGCGCTCCCTGTCGCCTGCTGTTGGTTATCGAGCGCGACGCCGACCGGCAGGCGCTCTTGGCGGATGCCTTACAGGCCCTTGAAGAGAAGCGCGACAAATCCCAGTGGCAATCCGGGGAGATCTATTTCAGCAGCGAACCTAAAAACGGCAAGCTGGCTTTTCTGTTCCCCGGCCAGGGCAGCCAGTATGTGAATATGGTCCGGGATCTGGCCTGCTGTTTTCCCGAAGCGCTCACAGCCTTCGAGACCGCCAATGCGATTCAGATCGACGGTACGCCGCTCGGAGAGCTGATCTTTCCAAAGCCGGCTGCAGACCGAAAGGAAACCGCTAAACAGGAAGAGAACCTGCGTCGGACCGACGCGGCCCAACCGGCTATCGGGGCTGCCAGCCTCGGCATGCTGAAAATCCTGGAACGCTTTAACGTAGCGCCCGATATGGCCGCCGGTCACAGTTATGGTGAACTGGCCGCACTGCATGCCGCCGGGCGGCTGGACGAAGAGACCTTCTTCAGCCTGTCCACCGACCGCGGCCGTTTCATGGCGGCAGCCGGTGACAATGACAGCGGTGAAAGCGGGACCATGTTGGCCGTGAAAGCCCCCCTGGAAGAAATTGATGCGCTGCTGGCCACCCTGGATACCGACGTGATCCTGGCCAATCGCAACAGCCCATCCCAGGGTGTCCTATCCGGTTCTTCCGAAGGCATTAAAATCGCCCAAAAAGCCTGCAAGGAAAAGAAATTCCGGGCAATAGAACTGCCTGTGGCGGCGGCATTTCACAGTCATCTGGTTGAAAACGCGCGCCAGCCGTTTGAAAAATCTCTATCCTCGGCCACCTTTGCTCCCGCCGTGATTCCGGTCTTTGCCAACACGACCGGGGACGTCTATCCCGCGAGTGAAGAGCAAGCCCGGGCCACCCTGGGAGCCCAACTGGTCAGTCCGGTTCATTTCAAGGAAGAAGTTGAAAACCTTTACGCGGCCGATGTGCGTACATTCCTCGAGGTCGGCCCGAAACCGGTGCTTACCGGACTGGTGCGTCAAATCCTGAAGGGCAAAGACCACATCGCCGCGGCAGTGGACCAGAGCGGGGGCAAAGCCTTCGGTCTCAAGGATCTGGCCAAGGCCCTTTGCCGTCTGGCCGCTGCCGGGCACCCGGTCGACCTGCCCAAATGGGAACCCGTGGACCCGGCGGATCGCGAACCGGTCATGGACGTGCCCATATCCGGTGCCAATTTCAAAAAGCCGTCACCGGAAACCGAAAACGCTCCCCAGGGCAAAGCACCGACACAAAGCCGGGGGATTGCACCGATCGAGAACCCAGCCACACCGGCAAAACCAGCCGAACCGGTTGCCGCGCCGATCCGGACGGCTCCAGCCGTTCCAGCACGGCCCATACCTGTAAAACCAAATGCAAACGATATGAAAAAACAATCACCCCAGGATCGGCAACAGATTAACATTGCATTGCAAACCGTCCAGGAAGGCATGCAAACCCTGCAGTCCCTGCAGATGAAGACTGCTGAAACCCACCAGAAATTCCTGGAAACCCAGGCCCAGGCCAGCAAGGCCCTGCAGCAGATGATGCGGGCCACCAGCCACCTGACAGGCTTTGGCGATATTGCTGATATCCAGATACCGGATTTCCAGGTCCCCACGGATCCCGCAGTCGCAACAACTCCAGCCGCTGTCAGTGCCGCCACCCAACCTGAATTACCTCCAGTCGAGGTTCAACCCGCGGCACCCGCAAAGGGATCCGCGGCACCTGACAGGACGGTTCCGGCCGAATTGAATGTAGTCGAAAATCCGTTAGCGGCCTGCGACCCCAGCCAAGACAAAGTAACCGCAACCCTGCTGGACGTTGTCAGCCGCCTGACCGGCTATCCGGCCGAGATGTTGAATATGGATATGGATATCGAGGCGGACCTGGGGATCGACAGCATCAAACGGGTGGAAATCCTCTCGACCCTGGAAGAGGAAATGCCGGGTCTGCCGTCGGTCGGTCCGGAAATGATGGGCAGCCTGAAAACCCTGGGTCAAATTGTAGCTTACCTGACCGAAGCGGTGCCGGCCACTTCCCCATCGGAAGCAGCCGCACCGGTCGAAACGGCAATCCCGCCGACTGCCAACGCAGCCCGGGATGACATCCTGAATACCCTCCTGTCGGTAGTCAGCGAATTGACCGGGTATCCGGCTGAAATGCTGCAGCCGGAGATGGATATTGAGGCGGACCTGGGGATCGACAGCATCAAGCGTGTTGAAATTCTCTCCACATTAGAGGAGAAAATGCCCGGCCTGCCGTCGGTCGGGCCGGAAATGATGGGCAGCCTGAAAACCCTGGGGCAGATTACCGCTTACCTGGCGGCCGATGCCGAGCCCGGCAACAACCCGTCCGCCGCCCCGACTGAGGCGCGTCCTTTGGCCCCAGAAACTAACGACCAGGCCCGAACCATCCAGGACGTCCTGATTGCAACCGTCAGTGAATTGACCGGTTACCCGCAAGAGATGCTCAATCCCGACATGGATATCGAGGCGGATCTGGGGATCGACAGTATCAAACGGGTGGAAATCCTCTCCACCATGGAAGAGAAAATGCCCGGCCTGCCCCAAATCGGACCCGAGATGATGGGGGATCTCAAGACATTGGGCCATATCGTGGCTTTTCTAAGCGGCACCGCGCAGTCCGGTCAGGCAGCGAGTTCTGAATTGACAGCCGCCGCCGTGCAAACAGCTGTGTCCCCAGAAGGCCCGTTACGAAGCGAAGATTCCGGGACACTGCCGCCCAGGCGTATCATCATACCTGTCCAAACACCGGCGAGCAGAGGTACGCGTATTACGCTGCCGGCCGATAAACAGGTATGGATCACCACTGAAAACCCCGGCCTGGCAACTGCCCTGGAACGAGAGTTCAAATCTCAGGATCTCGCCACGCAACTGATCGATACGGAAGAAAGAAACCGCATCATTGCCGGCGACAAAGACAGTGCGGATTGCGGAGGTTTGATTCTTACCGCCGGCGGAGCCGATTTCGACGCTGATGTAAACGCCGTCTCCGCGTTACTGGAGGCAGACTTTCTACTGACCAAAGCAGCGGCACCGGCCCTGACCGCTGCCCGGGACGGAGCCACAACCTTTCTCGCCACCACTACCGACCTGGATGGTGCCTTTGGTTTTCTCAAGGACAGGATCAACCACCCGGCGGCCGGCGGTTTGGCAGCGCTGGCCAAGACAGCCGGCATCGAGTGGCCGCAGCTTCACTGCACGGCGTTTGATGTAGATCCGGACTGGCAGGATCTTGACGCGGCGGCCGCAGCGATTGTAGCCGAATTGTTAACCCCTGATCCGGCCCGGCCCAGCGAGATTGGTTTGACTGCAAAGGCGCGCCATACCCTTATTGCCGAGTCGGTCGAGCCGGCTGTCGGTGAACTGGATCTTTCCAAGCAGGATGTGGCGCTTGTCACCGGCGGAGCCCGCGGGGTGACCGCCGCCGCGGCCATCGCCTTGGCTGAGCAGACCGGTTGCACCACCATCTTGATTGGCCGCTCCACTCATGAACCGTCCGAACCGAATTGGATCACAGACTTGACGGAAGAAGCGGCCATGAAGAAAGCTATTCTCGAACACCGCTTCCAGGGCAAGGCCAGCCCCCTCGAAATTGAATCGGAATACAAGGCCATAAACGCGGGGCGGTGCATCAATGACACCCTCAGGGCCATTGAGCAAGCCGGTGGCAGGGCCGCCTACTTCGCGGCGGATGTCCGCGACGAAAAGCAGATGCGCAAACTGGTTGAATCCGTTCGCACCGATTTTGGCCCGATCCGGGCCGTCATCCATGGCGCCGGGGTGCTTGCAGATCGGCTGATCGCCGACAAAACAGCCGACCAGTTCCAAAAGGTATTCAGCACCAAGGTGTCCGGCCTGGTGTCCCTGCTGGCCGCAACCGTGGATGATGACCTTAAGTACCTGGTGCTCTTTTCGTCTGTCAGTGCCCGCTGCGGCAATCAGGGACAAGTCGATTACGCCATGGCCAATGAGGTCCTCAACAAACTGGCGCGGGCTTATGCAACCGAGCACAGCAACTGCAGGGTAGCTGCCATCAATTGGGGCCCCTGGGATGGCGGGATGGTTTCACCGGCCTTGAAAAAAGAATTTCAAAAAGCCGGTGTCGATCTCATCTCCATCCAGGCGGGCGTCCAGCGCATGCTGCAGGAAATGGCCGCTGCTGCCGGCACGCCGGTGGAAACGGTTGTGGGGGCTGTCTTCGAGTCCCCGGCGAAACAGGCCCTCCCTGCAGAAGGCGATCTGAATCTGCTGGTCAAACACCAGGTGGACACTGCCGGTTACCCGGTGCTGGCCTCCCATATCCTGGCCGGACGGCCGGTGGTGCCTTTTGCCCTGATGGCCGAGTGGCTGGGTCACGGCGCACTGCATGATAACCCCGGCCTGTTTCTGCACGGCCTGGACGACATGCGCCTTTTGAACGGCATCAAGCTGGATGAAGAAAAGAAAACCATCCGCTTGCTGGCCGGCAAAGCTGTCAAGGCCGACGATGCGTTTGCGGTGGATGTCCAGATCAGGAACGGCTGGCACCCGGATGGTTCCGAATTCATTCACTCCAGTGCCCGGGCGATTCTCACCGATCGGGAAATCCCGCCGCCGCGGTTGAACGGCGAAATGGACATTGCGGCCGAGCCCTACCCGCGCGATGTGCAAGAGGTCTATGAAAAGATACTCTTTCACGGGGACGATCTACAGGGCATCACCCGGATTGCCGGCTTTTCCGAGCACGGTATCATCGCCGAGGTCGCTACCGCGCCCAGTCCCATGAAGTGGATTACGCAGCCCTTGCGCAGCCGCTGGATTGCGGATCCGCTGGTGCTTGATTCCGCCTTCCAGCTGGCCATCATCTGGTGCTATGAAACCCAGGGGGTGGTCTCTTTGCCCAGTTACGCCGCCTCTTACCGTCAGTACCGCAACCGGTTCCCGGAAAGCGGTGTGCGGGCCATTTTAAAGATCCACCAGGTGACCGCCCATAAAATGACCGGCGATTTCACCTTTATCGATAAGGATGACGAAATCATAGCCAAATTAGAAGGTTATGAAGCCATTATGGACGCTGGGCTGCAAAAGGCATTTGTTCATTAGTAGCGTTCGCCACCGGCGTCCATTTTAAGCGCATCAGCGTCAATGGGCGCCGGTATTCTTCCCGGCCAGCCGCTGTTCTTCCCTTTTAAAACGCATGCCTATGTGTTCCCGCGATATCCCCTATATCGCCTGTTATATTGACTTTCACCGGCAAAGGCAGTAAAAAGTTTCTGAAACTGGTGGTTGCTTTGAACGTTCAACCACCGCTGTACGCATCCGTACAAATTTCACTTAGCCTGTTTACTGCCTCATCCAGTGTGCTCTCCGGTCGGATGCTGTAACCGATGTACTTCCGACCGGCAGCTGACCGGCAATAGCCCTGAAGGTGAGTCCATAAGTTGAACCAGTCCAGAGACCAAATAGAACGACTGCTGCTTGAAAACAGCCCAGATGTCCTCTGGGCCACAGACCAGTATCTCAAGTTTACGTATATCAGCCCAGGTATCCGCCAGCTTACCGGACACAATCCCAAAGATATCATCGGCCGCCCCATTTACGACCTGGTGACCTCCACCTCGGCGCGTTTGATCAACGACGCTTTTAAAAAGGTCCGCGCCAAGCGGATACCTAAAACCGATGAAAAACAGCAACTTGAGCTAGAATTTGTTCACAAGAACGGCACCCGGGCCTGGGGCGAAACCACAATCACCAAGCTTGCCCGCCAATCCGGGGTGCCGGCTGGATTTTCGGGTGTCATCAGGGACATCGATAAGTGGAAACGTACGGAATCCAAACTGACCCGCCACCGCAATGATCTGGAACAATTTGTCCAGGAAAGCACGGAAAGCATCTGGGTCATCAACGCCCAGCTGCAGCGTGAAATCGAAGGGCACAAAAAACTGGAAGTCGAACTCGAGGCCAAAAAAACACTCTACCGCAACCTTTATAACAATTCGCTCGTCGGTTTGGTGCGGACCCGCATCGCGGATGGCAAGGTGCTCAACGCGAATAAAAGCACGGCCGATATACTGGGGTTTGAAAACGTACAAAGCCTGCTCGCCACAGGAAAATTTGCGGACTTGCACACTCCGGATCGCCGTGCCGAGTTGATCCGGCAGTTGGAAGCCCATGGGGAAGTCTCAGATTTCGAATCCCGGATAACCCTGGCCGATGGAACCCAACGGACCATCTCACTTTCGGCCAAGCTGTTCAAAGGAGAGGATTTCATCGAAGGTGTCATCGTAGACGTAACCCACCAGAAACGTGTCGAAAAAGCCTTGAAAGAATCCATGGAGGCCGCCGAGGCCGCCAATGTCGCCAAAAGTGAATTTCTGGCCAATATGAGCCATGAAATCAGGACACCCATGAACGGGATCATCGGCATGTGCGATCTGGTCATGGAAACCAACCTGAGCCCGAAGCAAAAGGAATATCTTGAAATTATTCACTCTTCCGGCAAATCCCTGCTGGAATTGATCAATGACATCCTGGACCTTTCTAAAATTGAAGCCGGAAAACTGGAACTTGAGAATATCTCCTTTTCACTGCGCCAGGTAGTGGAGGAAGTCTCGGATATCTTCCTGGACAAAATTACAGCCAAAATGCTGGAATTGACCATTGACGTACCGGTTGATATCCCGGAGTTGCTCATTGCCGACCCGCTGCGTGTCCGACAGGTGCTCATCAATTTGCTCTCCAATGCCATAAAATTCACCGAAAAAGGCAGTATCTGTATTTCGGTCAGCCAAGAGTCCGCGGGGCCGGATGCGGTCAAGCTGACTTTCCAGGTTCGTGACACCGGCATCGGTATACCCAATGACGTCAAGGAGAATCTGTTCGATGCGTTTACCCAGGCAGATGGCACCGTTACCCGCAAGTACGGCGGCTCCGGCCTGGGACTGGCCATCTGCAAACGGATTGTCAATATGATGTCGGGTGATATCTGGGTGGAAAGCGAAGAGGGGGTGGGCAGCAGTTTCTTCTTCACAGCTTCCTTTCAAGTTGACCGCTCTCAGACCGGTAAAAAACGCGATCTACCTTCTGAGTTGCGTGGTCTCAGGGTATTGCTTCTCGAGGACAACCCGTATACGCTCAAGGCAATGACCCGATATCTGGAAGGTTTCGAATTCAAGGTGACGCCTTTCTTAAGTGTAGAGGCAGCGCTGAACTCATTGAAGAGGGGCGCCCGAAAGATTCCGTTCGATCTGATCATACCAGACATGGACCTGCCCGGTATGGAAGGACTCCAGGCGTTTGAGGCCTTCAAATCGGTAGCCGGCGTCAACTTGCCGCCGGTGCTTCTCACCCACAGCCCGCGCATGCCCAAAAAACGCAAGCAGAAGGCCAGGGAGCTGGGCATCCAGCACTTCATTTCCAAACCCATAAAGCAGTCTCCGCTGCTCAACATCATCGTGGAGATCTTCGGCTATGAACCCCTCGAGGACACCCCGGCAGAAGTCGATGTGGAGTATATTGATGATTTTGTGGATGTGTCGGTCCTGCTGGTCGAAGATAATCCGATCAACCAGCGGGTGGCCACCGAGATGCTGGCCCGTGCCGGAATACAGGTAGATTCGGCGGACAATGGCCTGACGGCCATCTCTTCCATAAAAAACAACAACTATGACGCCGTTCTTATGGATGTGCAGATGCCGGAGATGGATGGACTGGAGGTCACCCGGATTGTACGCAGCGAATTGAATATGCAGGAATTGCCCATCATCGCCCTCACCGCGCACACCATGACTGGAGACCGAGACCGGTGCCTCGACGCCGGCATGAATGACTATCTACCCAAGCCGATCGACCGCCTGGCCCTTTTCCAGGTGCTGAAAAAGAACATTGAATCCAAGGGCGGCCAGTTCGACCGTATGCCGGGCGCCTTCACTCCTGCGGATCCTGAAATTCCCGCTTTTGCCCTGAGTGTCCCCGGCATAGACGTGGTCGATGGCCTGACACGCCTGGGTGGTGACTGGGATCTATACATGGATGTTCTCAAAGAATATTGTGAACATTATCGGAATTTTTTAAGCGAGGTAAAGAAACTGTTGGCAGATAAGGATTTTGCCACAGCCCGCCGACTGGCGCATGCCCTGAAAGGGGCGGCCGCGAACGTATCCGCCGACAACCTGAATACAGCGGCCCTGCAACTGGAAAGTGCCTGTGCCGACGAAAATGCGCGCAAAGCGACCCGCCTGTTACCCAAGGTCCAGGATTCCCTCACTGAGGTCTTTGCTGCCTATGACATGATTGCCGCAGATTTGGAGAATTCTAAGAATTAGAGAGACCGAACATCGAATGTTCAAATAATTCCGAAATACGAAGCACGAAATCCGAAACAAATTCTAAATTCAAATGCTCAAATGACAAAAACAGATGTTTACCGTGATTGGGAACAAGTTTTATTTAACTTTTTGTCATTGTGATTTTCTTTATTGTCTCGGATTTCGTGCTTCGTATTTCGGATTTATTTGCCGCCTATATATACGACAGTATAAAAATCACCCAAAAGACATCTTTAGAAAAGCACAGAATTATAACTTTCGATACACCCTATCCCGGGCGCGTGCCGCGGATACCAGGACATCCACGTTTACATCGATATAGTCGATGATTTTCGCCCTGCTCTTGCCGGGGGCCGGCCGCAGTACCCTGCCGATATATTGTAAAACTCGGCCGCTGAAACGCACCGGTGTGGCCAGAAAAAGGGTCGCCAAGTTCGGGCAATCGAAACCCTCCCCGATCAACTGCCCGGTGGCTACCAGGATTTTGATGCGCCCTGCATTCAAACGGGCAATGATGTCTTTGCGTTCCTGTTCGGACCGATCACCCGTGAGGAATTCGCAGGGGGCGTCGTTGCGATATCTGATCAGGGACCACAGGGACTCGCAGTGTTTTTTACGGTCGGACAACACCAGGGTGGTGCCTGGGCTGGTGAGGGCTTCCCGGGCGACATCATCCGCAATCAGCCGGTTGCGTTCGTCATCAGCCGTCAATTCCGACAGCATGCGGCTGTAGTCGTTCACCGGGTCGAAATAGGGTGTAAAATTGGTTTCCCGAAAATGGACTTCGGCGGCCAGAACATCGCCGCTGTCAACCAATTGCCGGCTCTCTATTTCGTGGTGCACATCGCCCAGGTGCCAGAAAATCAGTTTTGACAGCTTGTCCCGCCGATAGGGGGTGGCGGACAATCCCAGCATGTAGCGGCTGTCGAAATGGGTCACCGCTTCCGTAAAGGTCCGGCTGGGGCAGCGGTGGCATTCATCCACAATAATAAACCCGATCTGTTTGGCGATATCGGCGGCAATCTTGTACAGCGACTGGACCAGAGCCACGGTGACGGCGGTCCCCACCCTCTTTTTACCCCCGCCGATCAGGCCGACCTCTTTTTCCGGAATCTTTAAAAATGTCTCTATGCGGCTCATCCACTGGTAGGCCAGGTCCCGCGTGTGCACCACGATCAGAGCCGGCTGCCGTCTCCGGGCCAGCATAAACAAGCCCATGACGGTTTTCCCGCTGCCGGTCGGCGCACTCAGGGTGCCGAAGTCCTTCGCCAGCATAGCGTGGACGGCGGTTTCCTGGAACGGTTTGAGCGTGCCGGAGAAGTTGAAGTCAACTTCAGGCAGTGTTCGCCGTTGGTCATCCAGGGCATACTGGATGCCGCTTTTACGGCAGAAGAGAATCAACTGGCGGAGATAGCCGCGCGGGACTCGCAGACCACACTTGGGGAGCTTGCGATAATAGCGCAGGGTTCGCGGGGTTCCCCGGTTCCAGCGGCCCATACGGGCGTTTTCCAGATACTTGGGGTTGGGGAAGGTCAATTTATCAATGAGCACTTCCCGGACATCTTCGCTCAGTCCGCGCAGCGTGAGATTGTTTTTCAATATGATTTGAATGGGTGGCAGCATAGGGTGTGTCTACGCAGATACGTTAACGGGAACAGCCGTCAGAGCCATGACCGGCACAGATGTCGTTGTCCAGGAATTCTACCAGCCGGCCTTCCGCTAAAAACTGTAGATTCTCCCCGATGGTTCCCGGATCGGCTTTAAGTACCCGGATGCCACTGCTGCGCAGCTTGCGCAGCGCCCCGGGGCCGATACCACCAACAACGACTGCGTCTACGGTCACGCCGTTCAAAGCGGCCAGTGGCCGGCACTGCCCATGGATATGATTCCGGTCGGCATTACTGATCAGGGTAGCAGCATAAGTATCGCTGTCAATGATGATGAAAAGCGGGGCGGATCCAAAATGATTAAAAACCGGGCTGCGCATACCCTGGTCGGACTCAACGGGAAAGGCGATTTGCATGGGTTCTCCTGACTGAGAGGCTATCTCAAAAATGTCTTTTGGCTCAATCTCTGTGTTGGGCGCTCGGTTCCGGCACGGAGTGAAGCGTCAGCGCCATCCTCGAAATACTCCAGTATGCCTCCGGTTGCGACCCACATTTGAGGAATGGATCAAACGGGAAGTCCCGCAACGCGGGGAAACCTCGCGGCCGCCTTGACCTTGAACCAAAATCCTATTTTTGAGATGGCCTCTGGAAATCAAAAATTGTCACTATCCATAGAACTGGCCGATACTAAACGGACCGGCGACGATAGTCAATGCCAGACCAGACATAATTGAACGCTGCAAACCGGCTGAATGCTCCGCTCAAAGCGGGTTTTGAGTCTTGCGTAATCTATTAAAAATAGTGTATGTTTTTTTGTTTAAATAAAAAAAGGTTCAGGGTTCATGGGTTAAAACCCTGAAAACAGGTTCAAGGCTCATGGTTACCCGTTCGAGGGTTAAAACCTTAGAAACTCTGAGCCATTGAGCCCTTGAACCCAGAATCTCTGAGCCCCTGAAACTTGAACCCCTGAACCCTTACACCCTTGAACCTTTGAACCCTTGAACCTTGAACCTCTGAACCCTTGAACCTGGTTTTTCTATAAAGAAAGTGTGTTGATGAGCAACTTTACACCCATAGCGGTTGTCGGGATGGGCGGCGTCTTCCCGGGCGCGGCCAATGTCCGTCAATTCTGGGAAAACATCATCAGCGGCGTCGATACCTGCGATACCGTCCCGGCCGAAAGATGGATAGCACCGGCCGACCGCATGGTTTCCACGGAGTATCTACCCGACACGGCTTTGGGCAACCGGGCATGCCTGATCAAAGATTTTGAGTTTGATGTGGACGGCTGGCCGTTTGATGCCGATTTTTTGCGCGCTCTCGATCCTCTGTATCATCTCGTTTTGCAGGCCGGCAAGGAAGCGCTCCAGGACAGCGGACTGAAGGCGGCGGATCATCGGCGTACCGGCACGATCCTGGCAGCGATTGCTCTGCCCACCGATTCTTCTTCCGCGTTTACCCGCGAAACATTTGGCCGGATGTTCGAACGACGCCTGTTGAGTGAAGCAACGCCCGTAGACCGGCCGGCACTTTCACAAGCAGCGTGTCGAGCGGCCGCGGTTACCAGCCTGCCGGCCACCCTGCTGGCGCAGGCCTTGGGTTTCGGGGGCGGCGCCTACACACTGGATGCCGCCTGTGCATCATCGCTTTATGCCATCAAACTGGCCTGTGACGAATTGACCGCCCAACGGGCCGATATCATGCTGGCCGGCGGCGTTTCCCGACCAGAATGCCTCTATACCCAGGTCGGGTTCAGCCAATTACAGGCGCTGTCGTCTTCGGGTCGGTGCGCGCCCTTTGATGCAAACGCCGACGGCCTGGTAGTGGGTGAAGGCGCGGGGGTCCTTGTCCTCAAACGCCTGGAAGACGCCGTGGCGCAGGCCGACGCCATATATGCCGTCATCAGGGGAATCGGTCTGTCCAACGACATGCGCGGTAACCTGCTGGCGCCCGATACCGAAGGACAACTGCGGGCCATGCGCGCGGCCTATGACGCGGCCGGTTGGGTGCCGGCCGATATCGACCTGATCGAATGTCACGGCGCGGGAACCCCGGTAGGAGACGCCACCGAAGTCAACAGCCTGATCAACCTGTGGCAAACTGAAAAATGGGTTCCCGGCCAGTGTGCAATCGGCTCCATCAAATCCATGACCGGCCACTTGCTGACCGCCGCGGGCGCCGCCGGCTCGATCAAAACCCTGCTTGCGCTGCACAACCGGACCCTGCCCCCCTCTCTCAATTTTAATAAGCCCGCCATCACCAGTCCGCTGCAGGACAGCCCTTTTCGGGTACAGGTTAAACCAGAGTCCTGGCCGACCGAGTCAGACGCACGTTCCCCGCGGGCGGCGGTAAGTGCCTTCGGGTTTGGCGGTATCAATGCCCACATGCTTTTGGAAGCGTGGGACCCCGCCAAAGCTGTTGCAAGGAAACCTGCTGATGAGCCAAGTCCGGCCGACATCTCGCTTTCAACGGACGAAAAAAACGTGCCGGTTGCCGTGGTGGGCATGGACGCGATTTTTGGCCGGATCGATTCGCTTGAACAATTCACCCACCTGCTACAGGACGGACAGAGCATTATCGAGACGCGGCCCAAAACACGCTGGTGGGGGGCCGATGGCCTGTTTCGTGAGGAAACCGGCATCACAGACGTACACGGAGCCTTTCTGGAAGCGCTAACCATTCAGGCAGGAGAATTTCGCATCCCCCCGGCTGAGATCCCCGACATCCTCATTCAGCATCTGCTCATGCTCAAGGTCGCGCGCGGCGCCTTGCTCGATGCCGGCCTGCCCCTGCACCAGGAACGACCTGACATGGGGGGGATCATCGGCATCGAATTCGACTGGGAGGCCACTCAGTTCCACCTGCGTTGGAACCTGGTCAACCAGGTAGTGCAGTGGCAGCGTCGGCTGGGCCTGGAGGCCCTGACGCCGGAGGAAACCGAAAAATGGCTGATCAAAATGAAAACAGCCCTGGGGCCGCCACTGACCGCCGCCCGTACCCTGGGCGCCCTGGGTGGAATCATTGCCAGCCGGGTGGCCCGTGAATTCCGATTTGGCGGCCCCAGTTTCGTGGTTTCCCAGGACGCCGCCTCCGGCACCCGGGCTCTGGAGATTGCCGTGCGCTCTCTGCAGAAGCGTGAAACCCGGACCATGCTGGTGGGCGCGGTAGACCTGCCCGGCGACCTGCGCCGCACGCTGGCCACCGGAAAGCTCAGCGCCTTATCGAGTGAAGCCGCGGTGAGGCCTTTTGACGCAACATCTGCAGGCACCTTGCCCGGGGAAGGGGCCGCCGCCCTGATTCTCAAACGCCTGGATACCGCCCTGACCGACAAAGACCATATCTACAGCGTGGTCACCGGTATCGGTGCCGCCGGCGGCGCGGCCGCTACAGCCGCAAAAGCGTATACACGCGCGTTCAAACGGGGCCTGCGGGAAGCCGGCCGAGAACCGGCCGCGGTCATCTGCATCGAAGCTCACGGGAGTGGAGACCCCCGGGAAGATGAAGCCGAAGCCGAGGCCCTGCAGGCGCTCTATAAGGACCTGCCATTGCCGGCGCACAGCATTGCCGTCGGCGCACTAAAACAGAACATCGGGCATACCGGCGCAGCCGCCGGGCTGGCCGCGGTCGCAAAGGTGAGCAGCGGCCTGGCCCGCGGAGGCATCTGGCCGTTCCACCCGGATGGTCCGCCCTCGGTAAACCGGCTGAAGGCCGTCCCGTTTTACTTCCCCCGAGAAAAAGTCCCGTGGCCTGCATCCACGGCCGATGCGCCGTACTGCGCTGTGGCTGCGTCCATGAACGGAGAAGGCCACTGTTTGCACGTGATACTCGAAGCACCCCCAGCCCAGGCCGCCCGACCGGACACCTTCGCACGTAGATCGTCTGGTGATCGGCAACCTCTCATGGTATTGACGACCGGGGGGACGCCGCCGGCACCAGTCCGGCCCTTGGGGAACAACCACGATAAAAGCCAAGACAATCCCGGATTAGGACCGGACAGCACAGGTACGACTGCGGCATCTGAGCCGTCAATCAAACAGTCCGATTCATCTTTGCCGGAACAAACGCTGGCCAGGTTTTCCCGGGATATGCTGCAGGCTATAAATCAGAACATCGAAGCCACTACGCGGGCCCACAATGAATACCTGGCCCTGTCGGAACAGATCACCAAAGACTATGCCGAAGCCTTTTCCCTGCAAAGCCGTCTGCTTGAATCGTTGGCCGCATCCGGCCGGTCACCGGCTGATAGAGATTTAGACGCATCCCCAGAGGAAATGGAAGACGGGCCGGCACTGCAGAATATGCCCCCCCCGGCCGGGCCGCGGGAAGCCTTCAATCGGGATATGTGTCTGGAATTTGCTATCGGGTCGGTAGCCAAAATTCTGGGGCCGGAATATGCGGTGGTGGACACTTACAAAGCCCGGGTGCGGCTTCCCGATGAGCCGCTCATGCTGGTTGACCGGATTTTAAAGGTAGAAGGAGAAAAACTTTCCCTGGGAGCAGGCCGGGTGATCACCGAACACGATGTCCAACCCGATGCCTGGTATCTGGACGGCCGGCGGGCACCGGTCTGCATCTCTGTTGAAGCCGGTCAGGCCGACCTTTTCTTGAGCGGCTACCTGGGAATTGACCACGCCGTCCAGGGTACCCGCAACTACCGTCTGCTGGATGCGCAGGTGACGTTTCACCGCGGTCTGCCGCACCCCGGTGACACCATTCGCTACGATATCCACATCGACAAGTTCATCCGCCAACAGGAGACCTACATGTTCTTCTTCAATTTTAAGGGATACATTGGCGATGAGCTCTTAATCACCATGACCGATGGCTGTGCCGGCTTTTTCACACCCGAGGAAGTCAAAAGCTCCGGCGGCATCATCCTGACCGAGGAGGAACAGCTGCCCGCGGCCGGCCGGCTGCCGACCGATTGGAACCCGCCGGTACCGATGAGCCCGGAAAGCTACCATGAGGATCAGGTCGATACCCTGCGTCGAGGAGACCTGGCCGCTTGTTTCGGTGAACGATTTGCAGGGAAACCCCTGGCCCCTTCCCTGTGTCTGCCCACGGGCCGCATGCACCTGATTGACCGCGTTTTGGAGATCGATCCCCAGGGCGGCCGCTACGGCATCGGCCGGGTGGTTGCCCAGGCCGACATCCACCCGGATGACTGGTTCCTAACCTGCCACTTCATGGATGACATGGTGATGCCGGGTACTCTGATGTATGAATGCTGCGCCCATACCTTGCGGGTTTTCTTGCTGCGGATGGGCTGGATCAGTGCCAATCCGGATACCTGTTGGGAACCGGTGCAGGGGGTCGGCAGCGTGCTCAGATGCCGGGGGCCGGTCACGCCCGACACTCGCCAGGTGACCTATGCCGTCGAACTGAAAGAGATCGGCTACGGGCCGGAACCATACGTGATTGCCGATGCCCACATGCATGCCGACGGAGAATACATCGTCATGTTCCGCGACATGTCTATGAAGCTAACCGGCGTTACCCAGGCCGATGTTGCGGCTACCTGGAGCGCAACCTCCGAAACACCGGGTGATTCAGCAGGCCTCTTCGACCGATCAAGAATTCTGGCATTTGCAGAAGGCAACCCATCCGAGGCATTCGGTGAACCCTACCGGGTATTTGACCGCGAGCGGAAGATTGCCCGTCTGCCCCGCCCGCCTTACTTTTTCATGGATCGGGTAACCAAAACCGAACCGCCCCCCTGGCAGCTCGAGCCGGGCGGCTGGATCGAAGCACAGTATGATCTGCCGGCCGACGAATGGTTCTTTCAGGCCGACCGCAGCGGCCGCCTGCCCTACTGCGTGTTGTTGGAAATCGCCCTGCAACCCTGCGGATGGCTGGCCGCTTACCTGGGCAGTGCCCTGCGCAGCGACCAGGATTTAAAATTTCGCAACCTGGGTGGTAATGCTGTTTTATCCCGGAATTTGCCCCCTGAAGTTAAAACCCTGACCATGCGTTCCCGGTTGACCAAGGCTTCGGAAGCCGGGGATATGATCATCGAGCATTTCGATTTCCAGGTCCTAGCCGGAACCGACATGATATATGCTGGCACCACCTATTTCGGCTTCTTCTCCCAACAGGCCCTGGCCAACCAAGTGGGTATCCGGGGATCGGAGGCTCTGGTATATACGCCGGCAGCTGTGGAACTCAGATCGGAACCGGTTTTTAAATTTCCGCCGACCCGACCAAAGACACCGGAAGACCCCAACTTGGATCCGGGCACCGGTTTAGCCCTGCCCGCCACGGCGCTGTGCATGCTCGATCAGATAGACGTGTTCGAACCGGAAGGTGGACGACAGGGTCTGGGTTTTGTGCAGGGCTCTAAGGCCGTCAATCCGGATGAATGGTTTTTCAGGGCTCATTTCTACCAGGACCCGGTGATTCCGGGTTCCCTGGGGTTGGAGTCGTTTCTGCAACTGCTGAAGTTTGCAGCCCGGGAGAGGTGGCCGCAGTTGATAAACACCCATCGGTTCGAAATGGTTACCGAAGATCCCCACGAGTGGAGTTACCGCGGCCAGGTCATCCCCGCCAACAAGTTGGTAACAGTGGAGGCTGAAGTGACGCGGGTTGACAATGAACCGGCACCCGCGTTATATGCCGATGGTTTCCTGAAGGTGGATGGGATTTATATTTATCAAATGAAGCATTTTGGGTTAAAATTAATGCCATTGTAATTACCTGCTGCGCAACCTGTTGGTGACCAATGTATCGTCATTCCGGCGAAGGCCGGAATCCAGAACGTATCTGGCTAAACCACAAAGTGAACAAACAACCTGCAATCTACATTCTTGCAAGTAAGAGTAATGGAACAATATACATTGGTGTCACTTCAAACCTCGTAAAAAGGGTATGGGAACATAAAAACAACAAAGTAGAAGGGTTTACCAGACGATATAATGTCCATATCCTGGTATGGTATGAGTTACATGGGACTATGGAGTCTGCCATAAGTCGAGAGAAGCAATTAAAAAATTGGAAGCGAAAATGGAAACTCAGATTAATTGAAAAGGACAATCCTAATTGGATGGACCTTTATCCTTCAATCATTTGACTGGATTCCGGCCTTCGCTGGAATGACGATCATAAAGAACCAAACATTTCATTATAAGGGAATTATGCGTTTTTCAAACGTTTACATAGAATCAATCGGCTACGAACTGGCCCCCAACGTAGTGGATTCGAGCGACCTCGAGGGTCGTCTGGCACCCGTGTACAAAAAACTCCACTTTCAACCCGGGCAACTCGAAGCGTTGACCGGCATCCGGGAACGGCGCTATTGGGATCCCGGATTTCGCATGAGTACCGGTGCCATAGCAGCCGGAAAGAAGGCCCTGTCAAAGACAGCCGTCGCCCCAACAGAGATTGGCATGTTGATCTATGGCGGCGTCTGCCGAGACAACCTCGAGCCAGCGACAGCCTGTGCCGTGGCCAATGCGCTGCAGATCGGACCCGATGCCCTGATTTATGACGTATCCAACGCCTGCCTGGGCGTGGTCAACGGTATGATTCAGATCGCCAATGCCATCGAAACCGGCCAGATCTCGGCCGGAATGGTGGTCTCCTGCGAATCGGCCCGCCAGATTGTCGACACGATCATCGAACGCCTGCTGGCCTCGGCCGACATGGAAATGTTTAAAAAAACCATTGCAACCCTCACCGGCGGGTCCGGCGCCGTTGCGGTCATTTTGACATCCAAAGCCCTGACCACCAGCAAGCATCGCCTAGTTGGCGGCGTGGCCCGTAACGCCACCGTCCACCACGAACTTTGTACCTGGGGACCGGATACCGGCATTCCCACCAGTGCCCCACTGGTCATGGAAACCGATTCAGTCCGTGTGCTGCAACATGGGGTGACATTGGGCGTAGAAACCTATCGAGATTTCCGGGATAACCTCGGCCTGCCGGAACCAGACAAGATTATCTGTCACCAGGTGGGTTCCGCCCATCAGAAAACGGTCCTCGCAGCCATCGGTATTCCGGTTGAAAAAGATTTTACAACCTTTCAGTATCTCGGTAACATCGGTACGGTTTCTCTACCCCTGACCGCTGCTATCGCAGATGAACGTGGTTTTCTGGAAAAAGGCGACCTGGTCGGGCTTTTTGGCATCGGCAGTGGGCTGAACTGTCTACTTATGGCCGTTGAGTGGTGAGGCCCTTGAGAAATGCTCTCTTTTGCCCCATTTCTGCGTTGGGCACAAATTTTAATCCTCGAAATACTCCGTGTATTCCTCTGGTTAAAATTTTCGCCCGCCTTGAACTGGACAAAACTGAGCACTTTTCAAAGGCCTCATGATTGAATAATAGTTTTAAATAATAATTAGCTAGAGTTCTTTATTTGGTTTTGAAATTCCCCATTTGAGACGCGCCGAGCATCACAGGAAAGGGCGACCAGAGCGAAGTGCTTGTCTGAGCGCAGCGAGTTGTGCTGAGCGCGCCCTTTTCGAGAAGCACAGGGCAGCCCGCAGGGCCGCGTATCAGGGGCTCAACAAGTCAAGAACTTCGGTAACAAAAAGTTCAGAGACATAGGTGACACTTTTTATGGTTACCCTTTAACATTATTGGTTCTTTTACATCTTTGTTGATCCGACAGATACGGGTACT
>Ga0126326_1000058_pt1 | contig 69197 bp, 59 predicted proteins | sample InaspJWI67metaG_FD_94485 | JGI IMG/M metagenome (GOLD analysis project Ga0126326, IMG submission 94485) | Marine gutless worms symbiont microbial communities from Oahu, Hawaii - Inanidrilus sp. 1 OAHU.JWI-67 metaG | ecosystem: Host-associated > Annelida > Digestive system > Unclassified | place... | reverse complement strand
TTTTTCGATACACTGTCGGACATGGTGGCCTCCTTCCCTGGCTAAATGTTTGGTCTCGCAACCTTTATTTAACCATATCGAGGCCACCGCCTCAAATGTGCGAAAAATATTATACGTTATGACCTGGCCTCATACCTCAGTCGGATAGAGGCTGCCACGATAACAGAATATTGCCAATATGCCTCAGCGGAATCATTCCCGACAAACCAAGCATTACACTTCTTAGTTTGCATATCAGGGGTTTTGATTACGAGGGGTAATGTTGACGATTTGGGAAGACAGGAAACTTTCACATTCTTGCATCACTCCAAAGTGCCATTTGCTCACGTTACTGTTGTGGATAGTAGTAGTATTCATTATTTTTATGAGCCTTATCTACTCAACTTTAGGATAATTATTGTTAACACCTTTAATAACCAGTGCTAATGAAGCGCCAGCGCAATAGCATCCGATTTCATTTGTTTGTTATACTTATTGTCTCATCTATTTCTTAACATATAGGAGGTTACATAATTTCATCTGGTAATTCATGAATATCAAGCCAATCAAGAGCATCCTCCTTTCTCCTAAAAACCTCTACATTTTCAAGGCTGGATAATACCTCAAACATGCGAGAAAACCCAAATGCCAAATCCTCAGGAGCTAATAGTGCTACAGCAGATAAGTTTTTAAATTTGATTCTGCAAAATTCCGCATGTCTTTCCAATTCTTCTGTTGATATAGCTGTCATATCACCTTCAGTTAAGTCGCTTAAAAGTCTATCAATGCCGTTAAATTCTGAGTGGCTGGTTATCTCTTGCATTTCGTCAGCAAGTTCACCAGGTTTAATAGATCCAAAACGTTTCACAAAAAGTATTCGATTTTCTATGTCAAATTTGAATTTTGTGCTCATCTGCTCTCCTGAATATTGCATTCCAAACGCAATATATGGTTTTTGGATATTGAAGTATAACAAATGAAATTGCAGATCAATATATCATGGGGATTTGAATAATATCTGACCACACCAATAAAAAATCGGAACTCCAATATACTTGCATTATTCGCAAAATATACAACAAATCAGGATACTAAAGGTATCCTGCACTTTGAAATTTATATTAGAGCTCCAAGAGGAGCGCGAGAATCTTGTGAGTCAGAATAGCGATTAACAATAGGAACTTAGAGATAGTTTGGAATTATAGTTCGTTGGATTTGAAAAAGCAAATATTGCGGAATAAAGCCTTTAAGTTAGGCGGGTTACAGGGATATCTGGACCGCGCACCATTGCCAACAGTGCTTGGTTGAAACTGAATTATCTCAACCGAGGAATGATTTTGGTATTTTGGGATATCTTTCCATCTTCTGTAATTATCACATTATACTAACCGACAGTCCTGCCTGCATCGTGATTCTTAGACCAAGCCTGAAAAGGGTCAATTTCGTATACGGTTATAGGACGGTGGTATCCCTTTACTTCAATTTTACCCAGGGGTGTGCAGGGGAACTCTTCCCGGACCAGTGCCCATGTAGTATGGCTGATCAAGATCCGCCCCGGCTTGCAGGCGCTCTCAAGGCGGGCGGCAAGATTAACCTGCATTCCCATTGCTGTATACTCTTTCCTTTGCGAAGAGCCATAGCCGCCTACGGTCGCCATTCCTGTGTTGATCCCGCACCTGATTTTTAAATCTTCATCAATTCCGGAATCAAACCATTTCTCATTCAATTCTTTCATTTTTATCTGCATATCAATGGCCATATTCAGGCATCTAGAAGCGTGATCTTTATCTTCTGTTTTATTGGGCGCACCGAATATCACATATAAACCATCTCCTATTAACTGGGCCAAAGTACCGTCGTATTTATTGATAATCCTGTTCATTTCAGTAAGATATTCATTCAATAGAATTCCCATGTCCTCCGGTTCCAGAGAATCAGTAATCTTTGTGAAATTTTTAATGTCTGAAAAAAACAAGGTCAACTTCATCCGGTGGTGTTTCCAGACCAAGTCGATTGGTCCGTGGGATATGGTTTCTGCTATTTGCGGGGGCACGTATTTTGAGATGAGCTCATAAGCTTTCTGAACTTTTTCCTGCTCCTTTTTTAATTTTTCTTCAGCAACCATACGTTCGTGGATATCCGTGACAATGCCCTGGTGATACCGGATGCCAGTTTCAGGATCCACATAAATGGATGTTTGGTCTTCTACCCATCGGACTTCCCCTGATTTGGTAACAATGCGGTAGACCTGGGTATAGTTATCGCTCTCTTTTTCTACGAGATCCTTTATTTCCTGTAATGTTCTGTCCGTATCTCCCTGATATACAATATCCCGAAACATGATTTTGTCATTTAGAAAATCTTCAGCCCGGTATCCGAAACGCGAGATATTGGGAGAAACATACACCATCTTGCGCTGCTTTGGATCATCTGCGGCCAGGCGGCGAAATAGTATTGAAGGGCTGCTTTGCACGATTACTTCAGCGAGGTCTAAGGCATGGAAATCGTTGCCGTCCCTGTTTTCTTGTTTATTCTGCTGGTTCATTCTACGTAATTATGCACCTAGTGGTAGTTGCTAAAGGTTTTAGGAAAAATAGGGGGACATTGGATTGCAGGTATCTTGCCAATATCACACATTCGTCTAAACTACATGCATGTTTAAAACTTCTGAGACGGGGGCTCTTGCCAGTATTGCCCAGTTAGTATCGGTGTCCCTATCCGTTAAATGATGTTAGTATAACTTGCCAAGCTTCAAACACATTCGTTAGAGTGCCGCTCTCTTCCCTTTAATCCGTCGAAGAAATTAAGCCGCACCATACCGATGTCGAAGAGCGCCTCCACTGGGACTATGCGCCAGCGGGCAGCCAGTTGCCCGACTTCCGGGAAGGGCATTATGCGGGCCGGCCAGAACAGTACTGATTTGACGTTAACGTTTAATCGTCGAGAAGTTCCATCAACTTGCCGCAGCACGGCGGTATCCGGTCGCTGGCTTTGAGATGGACGAATTTGTTGCAGGTCTGGCAGTAGCAGGTGCAGTCTTTGTCTACGTATACCACCGGGTATTCGTCGTCTCCCTTTTCACCCTCCAGGGCAAAACTAGCCTTGTTATCCTTGGCCGGGACATACTCGCCGACGGGCACCAGCTTCTGGTTGAAACGCACGCAGTCAACCATCAACCGCCATAGCGCTTCCAGCATGGTCTTTTCATTATCGGTTTCAGGTGTGAAATCCACCATGGTTTTGCTGAGCTCGATTCGCATGCGTTACCTCCTAGATTCAAACTATGTAGATTTATGTTAAGTTTACATCGACGATATTACTGGGTGGCTATGTCTTTAAACCGGCAACCCTGCCGCTTCCTTTTTTCCTTTTTCTTCATCAACGAAGTACAGCAATACCATCCCGATAACAAATAGCACCACCACCGAGGCCATGCTCCAGCGAGTGGCAAGCTGGCCCACCGCCTGCATCTGCACTTCGGTCGGCGACGCGAGCATCAGGATCCGGCGGGCGGTCAAGCCCACGATGCCCATCAGGGCCGGGCCGATAATGGCGGCAAATTTACCGAGCATGTTGTAAAATCCGTAGAACTCGGCGGCGCGCTTTTCCGGGATCATGCGGGCATACCAGCTGCGGCTGAGGGCCTGGACGCCGCCCTGGACCGTGGCAATGGCCACCGCCAGCAGGTAGAATTCGATCTTGCGGGTCAAAAAGGTGGCATACAAGGTTACCCCGATGTAGATGAACAGGGTGAGATAGATGGACTTCTTAACGCCCCAGTTTTGCCCCAGCCACCCAAAGAGCAAAGCGAACGGAAAGCCGACGAACTGGACGATTAAAAGGGCGACAATCAGATCATTGGATTCAAAACCCAGGCTCATACCATAATCCACTGCCATGCGAATAATGGTGTCGACGCCGTCGATATAGAACCAGTAAGCAATCAGGAAGAGCAGCACGGTCTTCATTTGGCGCAGCTGCCCCAGGGTCCGAATAAACCGCCGCAGGCCCTCGGCAATGACGTTCGGCCCCTTTTCTTTGCCAGTCCCGATCGGCTCCGGCACCCAGAAAAGGGTAAAGAGCGCGAACAGGCCCCACCACAGGGCAACCGATAGAAACGAAAAACGGACTGCTGCCGCGGCATCGGGCAGTCCGAATTTAGCCGGCATCAGGGTCATGAGTACGTTTATCAGAAACAGAAGACCACCGCCCAGGTATCCCAGGGCAAATCCGAAGCTGGATACGGAGTCGAGTTTCTTTTCACCGGCCACCCCGGGCAGCAGCGAGTCATAGAAGATATTGCCGCCGGAAAAGCCGATAACGCCCATGACATACAGAAAGATGGCCCATTGCCACTGGCCCTGGCCAACGAAGAAAAGGCCGCCGGTCATGAGGACGCCCAGATAGGCGAAAAAGGTTAGAAATTTCTTCTTGGTCGACCCCCGGTCGGCAATTGCGCCCAGCACCGGGGCCATCAAGGCGACCAGGAGACTGGCGGCCGAGTTGGCGAATCCCAGCATGGCCGTGCTTTCATTGACGTCCGCGCCGACACTCCAGAACTGCTTGAAAAAGACAGGGAAAAAACCGGCCATGACGGTGGTTGCAAACGCCGAATTCCCCCAGTCATACAGGGCCCAGCCCCAGACTGCCTTCTTTTGTTTATCCATTGGTGCAACGCCCCCTTACGGTGAAAGGTGAAAGCTGCAGAGCCAGAGTGGTCGGTTGGTTATGCTTGCTGGGCTGTGAGGCACTGCCGCACGCTATCGAAATTATCGGGCGCCACAACCAGCAAATGATCATCGATGCGGCGTCCATCGAGATATTCATTTAGAAAGAAGGTGCAGCCGTCCAGCATGCAGATTTTGCCCCCGGCCGCTTAGATAATGATGCGGGCGGCAGCCAGATCCTGGTAGGACTCGTTGGCAATCAGGGCCGCATCGGCACGGCCGGTGGCTACATAGCAGATGTGGGCGGACGTACAGCCCAGATCCCGGATTTTGCCTGGGAACTCCGAATCATAGTTCTGGTGAAAGCGGGAATAGGTCAGCAGGATACTTTCATCGTCCACCATATTTCGAGACGGAATGGCGATCGGGTCATTGCCGCGGTAAGCCTTGCCGTCGGCCCGGGCATGAAAAAGGTCTCCGGTGGCCGGCATGTGAAAGGCGCCGAACACCGGCCAGAAGTTTTCCAGCAGGGCCACTGATATTCCCCAGACCGGGATGCCCGACTGGAAATTGTCAACGCCGTCGATCGGGTCGAAAATCCAAAGGTAGCGTTTGCCGTCATGCGAATAGTCATCGGCCAGGTCGCTCTTTTCAAACAGTCCATGGTCCGGAAAACGGTTCTTTAACAGTTTCTCGAAAGCGTTTACCAGGTGAAGTTCTGCTTCGGTAACCAGGTTTTCATCGAATTTAACATCGTCCCGCCCCTTTCCATAGTAATTCAGGGACTCTTTTCTCAGGGTTACCAGAGCGTCCGTGGCAAACCCGGTTAATTCGTCTATGGCCTGATGACTGGTTTTTCCCATGTGGCCTCCTTAAGGCAGATTAGCGTATTATTATAAACGTTTTAAGAATGGTTTACGGATGGATTGACCTGTCCGATTTTTAGAAACAACAAATTACAGTCTACCAAAAAGGTCTGTGTTGGCAAGATTAAAAAGGTGGGGGGGAATATCAGGAACGGTAGCTGACACAGGTATCCGCTGGTTGCAGGGAGGATGCTGTTCAGGAACGGAGGGCAGTGTCCGTTCACAGGTGGTAGGTTTTGGTTCAGGGCAAGGCTTGAACGTTTTTGAACCCGCAGGCATAGCAGACGCTATTTCGAGGAGTTCAAAAAAGTGAAAACGCAGCCCTGGGCCAAAAGATGCCGCCCAAATCAAGAAAAGTGTCCGTTCACAGGTGGTAGATTTTGGTTCGGAGCAAGGCCTGAGCGCTTTTGAACCCGCAGGCATAGCAGATGCTATGTCGAGGACTTCACAAGAGCGAAAACGCAGCTCCGGGCCAAAAGATGCCGCCTGTGGACGGACACTAATGGGGTGACATCGCAATACACACGCTGCCCGGACCGGCGTGGACTGAGATGGTTGCCCCGACTTCGGCCAACTGTATCTCATCGGCTTTTTTGCCCAGGCGTTCAGCCAGTTTTTCCCTGGTCAGCAGGGCCTCATCCAGGTTGCCTGCGTAGGCCAGCCAGATGCTGCAATTACCTTTGAGCTGCTGATATTTTTCGGAGGCCATGGTCACGAGTCGTTTCAAAGCCGGCTTTTTGCCTCGGTGTTTTTCAATGGGGACCAGTTTAGCGTTATTGAGGTTGATGATGGGTTTGATATCCAGCATACCGCCGACAAAAGCAGAAAAAGCGCTGACCCGACCCCCTTTTTTGAGCCATTTCAGGTTATCGACCGTGCTTCCCATGAACGTATGTTTCTTATATGGTGCGAGGCGCTGCTCGATGGTTGCCAGATTGCCGTCCTGCCGCAGCAGCTCAACAGCCTTTTTTACTACCAGCCCCAGGCTGACCGAGACGCTGCCCAGATCGAGAATTTTGATTCGCTCTGCATCATCACTAAATAATAGCTTGTGGGCGTTAACGGCGCTCTTGTAGCAGCCGGACAGCTCGGTCGAAAGGTGGAAGGATACGATCTTATCGTATTTCCCCAAAAGGCGTTCGTAATAATCGGCGCATTCGAACGGGAAAAACGGCTTGGTTGATACATCCTTGTTTTTCAGCATTTTCTCGATTACATCGTTGTTGCTGATCGAAACACCGTGCAGATGATCCTTTTCACCGACCTGGATATGCACCGGCAGGGTGTGAATGCGAAGTTTCTTGGCCAGCCCTGCTGGAAAATCGGCGGTGCTGTCACATACGAATCCTATTTTTTCTGACATCTTATGCTCCCCCTTTGGCCAGGCCGGAGCCCGGCATCATCTTTTTTGTCAATACTATCGGCTACCTCTGTGTTTCCTTGCTCGAGCCTGAATTGCATTTAGTTGGTGAATATAATGCATTATATCAGCCTCTTATCTCGACGGGGGTTATAGCCGAAGGTGGGGCGATTGTCAAGAAACTTAACGTTTACGTTAATACCAGATTGTATTCGTCTGCATTATCGGGCAAATTTGATGCAGGCTGGGGGTCGATCGGGCGGTCGTCCAGCAAACAAAAATCCCCCTGTTGCGGACAGGGGGATTCATCGGGCAGGCTTTATTTGTTCGTGGTTTCTGCTTTGGAAAGAGTGGTGGTGGCTTTTTCGGTTTCGAGAATGGTATCCAATTCGTCATCCTCGAGAACATCTTCCATCGCTTCTTCCGCCAGTTTTTCGGCGGCTAACCGTCTTTCGGTAATCTCGGCCTTGTCGTCAATTTTTACTTCAACAATTCTTTGGGAGTCATCAGCAAGAAGCTGGGCCAGGGATACTGTAATTCGAAGGGCATAGTCACGCGGCGGAAACATATTACGGGTGCGAAAGGTCTCGATGACGGTTTCGGGGTTGTCCTGCAGGCCGTCCGGCAAATCGGCAATCGCAAAGGTTTCGGCACACAGCTGCGCATAGATGTCCTTGTCGACTTCACTGTATTCCGTAATAGTGATATTGGTATTATCGTCGTTTCTGCTGATGGTATACTTCTGTTTCATTTTTTGTCCTTCCGTCGGTTTATGGCAAAGGGGAAACTAAACAACCAGGCGGCGTTGGAGTGCTGTAACTACTCGTGTATGCCATATGGTTATATCTCCGTAAGTATATGTATTGAAAAGGGAAATGTCAAGTTTTAGGAGCAGCGGACGGCTGGTTCGAAAATACGACTGCCCGAGTGGTAGCGTCAGGTTGGCCAGGGGACCGGAAAGGGCAAAGCAAAGGGCTTCCCGGGGTGGCGTTGTTTAGTTTCGAAGCCGATCTCATCTTTTAATTTTCAGTTTGATATTTTTGGAGATCGCTCGATAAAAAAGATGCACGCTCACTCGCGAAGCCTCTACACATAATATCGGTCTGATTGACGAAAACTCAACCCTTTTTTCTTGGAAAAATCCATCATATCAGGTAAGTTAGTGTTTATGCGTAATAAAACGACACTTTTTTCAGTCTTGGCCATGGCGGTCACCCTCAGTTTTTCAGCGGCTTTAGCGGCCGAGGACAAACCGGCGGCTCCGCCTAAAAAACCAGTCGGGCTAACGCTGACCGAAGCCGTCATGTGTGAGGGTATCGAATCTTACGCCCCCAAAACGCCGGCGGTAGTTTTTTCTATAAACATCGGTAAGGTAAGTTGCTACTCCAACTTTGATCCGGTTCCCAAGAAAACGTATATATACCATCGCTGGTATTTTAAGGACCGGTTGAGCACCCGCAAAAGGCTGTACTTGAAACCGCCTCGCTGGGCAACCTATACCAGCATTCAACTCCGGGAGGCCGACCGGGGCCCCTGGCGCGTTGAGATAACCGACAAAGACGGTAACTTATTAAAAATATTGCGATTTAGCATTACGGATTGACGCTATGGATTCCTATGCCTTCCTGACCGGATTGCGCTGGCAGGATATACTCGATATCGCTTTGCTCAGTTATATTCTGTTTCGGCTCTACATCCTGTTCCGGGGAACCTACGTATCCAGGGTTATCGCCGGTCTGGCCGTTATCTGGTGTGTGCAGGAGGTTGCCCAGTATCTCGGGCTAATCGTGACCAGTTGGATCATGCAGGATATTATTGCGGTCGCCGCGCTGATCATTATCATCATTTTCCGCAATGAAATTCGCAATGTTTTGCAGGCCAAAAACCTGCGGGCCATTTTCTGGAGCGTACCTGATAAAACAACCGAAACACCCCTTGAGGCCACCATCGACAGCGTCTTCCGTCTGGCCCGGCACAATACCGGTGCTTTGATTGTTTTTCCCGGCAAAGAGGATCTGGACGACGTGGTGCGGGGCGGCATTGTCTTGAACGGTGAGGTTTCCAAGGAAATTATCACCAGTATTTTCAAGACTCAGAGCTCGGTACACGACGGGGCTGTTATCATCCGTAATGGTCGGGTGTATAAAATGGGAACGATTCTGCCGCTCTCCCGTCAGGAAGACCTGCCTTCTTATTACGGCACCCGACACCGGGCGGCTCTTGGATTGGCAGAAGTGTCCGACGCCCTGGTAATTGTCGTTTCTGAGGAGCGTGGGGAGATCAGTGTGGCCCATGACGGTCAGATGACCGATATAGAGGACCGCTTTATCCTGAGTGGTTTGCTGGAAAGGCAACTGGGGGTTCTACCGAAACACGCCAATGAGCAATCTGAACAGAGGCTGCACAGCATGACTGCAGCCCTAGTGTCGGTTCTATTCGTTACGATGGTCTGGTTCAGTTTCTCACGGGGTTTTGAAAGCATCATGACCATGGAAATACCGGTCGAATTTACCAAGCGGGCCTCCCAGATGGAGATCCTGGAGACATCTGTCAATACGGTCAACCTCAAACTCAGCGGGAGCGGCTCCCTGATCAGAGCAACCCGTCCTGAACAAGTGCACGTTAAACTCGATCTCGAAAATGCTGTTGCCGGACGGAATTCGTACACGATTACTCGGGAGAACGTATCTCTGCCGCCGGGCCTCTTTCTCAAAGAGGCGGAACCCCGTGTCATAGAAGTATCCTTGGATGCCATTGGACAGAAAGTATTGCCGATTCAGGTCGATTGGACCGGACACCTGGCTGACGATTCGGTACTGACGCAGGTGGCCGTTATCCCGGCTAACATCAAAGTGTCCGGAGGGCTGCGGTTTTTAAAGGAGCTTGCGACCCTGTACACCGAGAAAGTACTATTGGACGGCATTGACGGTTCCGGTAGCCTGAAGGTGAACCTGGTTTTAAGCCAGGCTTCCTTGAAACTGCTTCCCAGCGCCAAGCAAAAGGTGGAACTGCACTATCGGATTGAAAAACGCACGGCGGAGAAAAAAGCCGCCGGTTAAGGGGACATGCTTCTGTTTCGCCGGATGGAATCCAAGGCCACGTTTGACTCGAAGCTAGCTCAGAAAACGGATGTTGGTCCAAGGTCCCGTCTTCGCTCTTTGAGCTTCGCCGGACAAGCAAAGCTCCCAGCAGAGTTTATCAGCCATAGCTTCAGCGAAGGCTGAAGATTGGGCCAAAAGACTTTTTTGAGATAGTTTCTCGGCAGCCCAGGGAGGGCACACTGCAAAACGGATCCAGAGCCATTCAGGAATACACCCCGGCCGAGTTGGCTGTGTGCTACGGCTGCGGCTGGAATAACCCGCACGGACTGCATGTGAAAACGTATTGGGACGGGGAAAAAGGCATCACCCGCTTTCGGCCGGCCCCCCACCACGCCGCCTATCCCGGCACTACCTATGGAGGACTCCTGGCCAGCCTGGTGGATTGCCACACTGTCGGGACAGTGGTGGCTGCCGCCTATCAGGCCGAAAACAGGGCCCCCGGCAGCAAGCCGGTCATTATCTATGTGACCGGCAACCTGAATGTCACCTTCAAAAAGCCAACCCCGCTGGAAGCGGAATTGGAATTGATTGCCCGGGTGACCTCCCTAAGTGGTCGCAAAGCCCGCGCGGAATGCCTCGTAAAAGCTCAAGAAGAGGTCTGCGTCACTGCAGAGGTTATCGCCGTCCGAGTTGACCCTCAGACCTAGAGCAGATCAGTACACTACCATATGTAGTATGTTGACACATGCCCGACCCCCATATGTGGTACGTAGAAGCTATCTCAGAAATGGCTTTTCGTTCCCCGCAAAAAGCACGCGGGATCTACGACAATTCAAGGCGGGCGCTATATTCCGCCTTAATGCGGGACTTCCCGCTTGATCTAATTTTCGAATGTGGGTCGGAACCGGAGGTGCCAGCGAAGCCAATGCCTTGCGTGGTGAATTCATAGGGTATTTCGAGGACCTGAGCTGAGCGTCCAACGCAGAGATTGAACTAAAAGACTTTTTTGAGATGGCTTCTAAATGTACTGGTCCACCATGTCACTCAAAAACTTTTCCATCCCTTCAGGACCGGATTTGACCAGGATGTCATCCACCAGGGTTTTGATTTTGCGATAGGTGGCGCGCTCCGCTTTAAGATCCTCCGTTGAACGGAAAGCACCGCCCCGGCGACCGGTCCGGTAAATAAGGCGCTCCGTTTCGTCAAGGGCTAGATAGTCGTCAATTACTTGTAGCATCTTTTCCTTATCATCGGGCAGCTTCCCGGAAACTTCCTCCAACAGATTCATAATGTGATCACTGGTAACCGTACTGGTGATACCGTCCAGGGTTTCGATAAAGAGTTTGATTTCCTCGGCGACCTGGTCATCCGTCTGCAGGGTGAAAGTTCCCGCCTGTAAGTTTTCGTAAAGGGGAACCCGCGGCGGTACCCGCAAGCTGCGCAGGCGAATGAAGTGCGGGTTGATCCGGTTGATCACCCGGGCCGTCTCAACGGCGTGTTCTTTCCACATTTCCCGTCCCCCGAGTCCCGGCATGACATATTCAGAGACCTCCATACCGGCCGCCTTCAGCTTTTGACCGGCTGCCACGTGTTGGGCGCCGGTAACACCCTTTTTCATCAATTTCAACAGCGGGTCATAGCCGGTTTCCAGGCCGATGTGCACCCGGTCCAGGCCGGCGGCCCTGATTTTCTTCAAGGCGTCAACTGATTTTTTGGTGACGGTCTTGGAACGAGAATAGGTGGTAATGCGTCTAATTTCCGGAAAGTTGTCAGTCAGGAATTCGAGCACTTCCACCAGGTCATCCGTCTTCATGATCAGGTTGTCGGCATCCTGAAGAAAACAGGCCCCTGTGCCGTTGAACAGCCAGGCCGTTATCTGGCGGTGTTGGTCAGAATAACGGCTGTCGGCAAAGACGGCACTGACCACCTGGTGATTCAAGCTGCCGCCATGACCCAAGTTGTCCGATAATGCGATAATGTCGTCGGCCATGTTGCGGGCAATTTGAATGTCCTGTTTTATTTCATCGACGGAGCGCAAGGAAAATTTGCGTCCCTTGTAGACCGGGCAGAAAAGGCAGTGGTTCCAAGGGCAGTTGCGCGTCACTCGCAAAAGCAGGCTGCGGGCTTCATTGGGCGGCCGGATCGGGCCTTGTTCAAATGTGTTTTGTTCAGGTTGCATATAAGCTCCAATCTCTTGGTGATAGTTTCGTTTTATATAAGTCCTTTGCTACATGCGAATGTCTCGGTGGAAGTTGCCGATAGTATGGGACCTTTAAAGCACGAAATTCGAATATCTAAATTCGAAACAAATTATAAATCCAAATGACAAAATGACCAAAACTTAATCATCTTTCCAGATTCCAAGACATACCAAATACAAGCGTTAATATTTTTTGGTTTCTAATTTGGGTCATTGGAATTTGTTTCGATATTGCGGCGTTCGCCTTGAGAACATTCCGTGCTTCGAAATTCGGAATTGGTTGCTTGCGTTGGTGCTCCTGCAAGCACTCTAACATACGAATACCTCCTCCGGTACCCGGCTTAAAAGACGGCATCCGGTATCAGTTATGGTAACCATACTTTCGATACCTGCACAGAAGCGGTTCTCGAAAACCATTTTGGGCTCGATGGCCAGCACCATTCCCGGGACCAATTTATCCTCGCGGCCCCGGGCGACAATCGGGGGTTCGACCAGCTCCAGGCCCACACCATGGCCGATGAAGTTCGTCTTACATCCCGGGGGGCCGAGAAATTGTTCCGCGTAACCCAGTGTTTCCGCGGTTTTGACGGCAAGCTGAAACACCGCGTCCATGCTGATCCCCGGCCGCATCGTTTTTTGTAATGTTTGCAAAATCTCGATCGTTGCCCGGCAGGCCGCCCCAATGTCTTCCGGTAGGGGGCCCAGGGAGAACATCCGCGTTTCATCCATATGGTAGCCGTTCAAAACAGTTCCAAAGTCAATCATCACCGGTTCATTTTCGGCCAACTTTTTGTAGCCGGCACCGCATGGGAACGCCACCGAGGTGCCCTCTCCGCTGGCCGGGGAATCCAGGTGCCCGAGCCAGCCGCCGCTGCTGCCGCTTAAGATGTGCCAGGAGTATAGGTCCGTCAAGAAATCGCGACAGCGCAATCCACCCCCATGGCCGATTTTGCGGGCCTGCGCTTCGATAATGCCAGATAGCTCCATTTCCGTCTGGCCCGGTTGAATGGCGTAACGGATAGAATCGAATACACGGCTGGAAATATCCGCCGTCAACGCCAGTTGCGCCAATTCCCAAGATGATTTGATCATGCGGATTCGGTGCACCAGCGGCGCCGTGTCCTCAAATCCGGTATCCGGAAATAGTGTTTTAAGATAGTGGTACGTGCGGACGGGCAGGACGTCAAATTCGAGTCCCAGGGTATCGGGTAACCAGCCGTAGCGATCTTTCAAGGCTGCCGGCAGGTCCGCAAGTCCGTTTACGGGGTGGATGTTAACAAGGGGCGATTCACTAGCGGCCCGCGGCAAATGTCTTCTGACGAAAAGCCCGGCTTCTCCTACTGCCGGAATGAACAGATAGCCGGATTGGGCCGTGCCGGAGAAGTAGAGGACATCGATACGCTGCACCAGCAGGGTCGCATCGAGCTGGTGCTTTTGTAAGGACGCTTGCAGCGTGGCAATGCGCTGGCAAATTTCAGTTTCGGGGATCCGGAAGTCGCCGGTAGAGATTGTCTTAAGTGGTGTGGTCAGCATGCACCGACATTACACGGGGCCAGACCGTTTTTCAACCACGATTCCGATTTCGAAAAAAGTCGACAACGAACCGAATATGTCTTTGCATGGTCGCGAAGGCCTGTTCCGGATTGCGTGACTGGATGGCCTCAAAGATTTGTTTGTGCTGACTGATGATCGATTCGATATTGGCGGGGTCTTCGTAAAGGTACTGGAGGTTTTCCTTGATTCCCAGAAACAGGAAATCATAAAAGCGTTTCATCACGAATACCTGGACTGGATTTTTGGAAGCATAGGTGATGGACATGTGAAAGGCCACATCCGCCTGAGATCCCAGCCGGCCGGCCTTGACAGCTTTATCCATCTCACTGATATGCTCCTGCATGAATTGCAGGTCCTGCTCGGTTGCCCGTCTGGCCGCCAGCGCGGCCGTATTGCATTCCAGGCCCATCCTGACTTCAAGTAGGTCAACCAGGGTGGCATTTTCGGATTTCATGGCCTCGGCCAGGAAGCTGGTGCTCTGGTTATCCGGTGTGCTGACAAACGTGCCCTGGCCCTGCTTCTGCTCGATGAGCCCCATAGCCACCAGTTTGTTAATCGCATCCCGCACGGTCGTGCGGCTCACATCCATGGCTGCGGCCAGTTCCCTTTCCGGCATCATTTTTTCACCGGGCTGCAACTCGCCTCTGAAAATGAGTTCCCGCAGCTGTTCAAAAACCTGGTCGGAAATTCGCTGGGGCTTGATGGGCTTAAGGTGTACGGCCATGATGTATTATCGTCTCCGCATACAACTCGACAGGGTGTTTAACGGCGACATCCAAATTAGCCTGTGACAGCATGTCGGATATCTGGAGCATGCAGGCCGGGCATCCGGTGGTTACCACATCGGCCCCGGTGGCCTGGATGCTCTCTTTTTTTAGGGTCCCAATACTACACGATATTTCGTAATACTGTAAATTAAAGCTCCCGACCATGCCGCAGCATTTGTCGGCACCGGTCATCTCCACCAATTGATATCCTTGACTCGCTGCGACCACATCGCGAGGCTGCTGGTAAACGCCCAGTGATTTTTTTAAATGGCAGGGGTCATGGTACGTAACCGTTGCGGCGGCATCACTTCCGTTGGGGAGCGCGGTAATGCCCACGTGGTCGACCAGCAATTGGTGGATGTCAACGGTCTTGGCGGCCAGCGCCTTGGCCCGGTTTTGGTATTCGGCCGGCAGGTTGCCCAGCATGGCCGGCCAGACCTCTTTTAGGGTGGCGGTGCAGGTGGCACAGGCGGTAACCAGGTAGTCCGTTTCCTTTTCTTCCAGCAGTTCTATATTGTGCATGGCCAGTTTTTCGAACGTGGCCGTATCGCCGGCCGACACAGCCGGAATACCGCAGCAACCCTGGCCGGGGGGCATCCAGATGCCGACGCCGTGGCGGGTGAGCACATCTACGACATCCCAGGCCACATGGGGAAAAAACTTGTCCAGCAGGCAGCCTGGAAAGAAGGCTGCCTTTAGGCCACTGGTACCTGTTTCTGTATCCAGGGAAGCGAGCTGTTTATGAAACGGTTGCGGCGCCAGGGGTACGAAATGGCGGTTGCCGATCAGGGGCGAGGCCACCCGGGCGCACGATGTACCGAGAGTTTCGTTGACCGGCCGGCTGACCAGTTTCTGGAACCGGGCGCCCCATTCCAGAATCCGGTCGAATGCCCTGGGGTGGGCCAGCATTTTTTCCAGGATCAGCCGCTTGGCCGCGGGCAGTCCCTGGTAGGCCGCGAGAATGGCGCGCGCTTTCATGAAAATCTCCAACACATTGACCCCGCTGGGGCAATTGGCGGCACACGAACCGCACAGGAGACATTTGTTCAGGCGCTGGCCAGCCTCTTCTGGTTTGCGGAGCATTTCACGGGCTACACCATCCAGCAGGGCCAGTTTACCCCGGGCCACATCGGATTCCCGACCGGTTTCGGCAAACACCGGACAAACCGACTGGCACAGGCCGCAGCGCATGCAGACGATGGTCTGGTCTTCTAGTTCTTTTACGAGCGCGGCAAGTTGTTTTAATTCAGACATGTAGTATTCTTCTCTTGAATTTAAAAATCTATAATAGGTGAAATTGTCTCAAGAAGCGGATTTTGGTTCAAGGTCAAGGCGGTCGCGAGATTCCATCCGGAGGAATACTTCAGTATTTCGAGGAGTGGTATCTCGCGCCCAACGCCGGGTTTGCGCCAAAATCCGCTTCTTGAGACAATTTCTAAGCGAAGATCTTCCCCGGGTTGAGTATATTCTTCGGATCAAGCGCTGCTTTTACCCGTTTTGAATAGGCAATGGTGGCGCGGCTGGTTTCCTTTTCAAGATAGCGCGACTTGGCAATACCGGTACCATGTTCACCGGATAGGGTGCCACCCAACGCCAGTGCGCGGTCAAAGATTTCATCGATAGCCGTTTCGACCCGTTCCCACTCATGCTGGTCGCGTTTGTCGGTCAGAATAGTCGGATGCAGATTCCCATCGCCGGCATGGCCGAAGGTACCAATGGTCAGGTTGTGCTTGGTGGCAATGTTTTCGAGTGTGCCTACCATCTCCGGAATCTTGCTCCGGGGGACTGTGGCGTCTTCTAGAACCAACGTTGGTTTCAACTTGGCCAGCGCGGAGAGGGCCGTGCGTCGGGCTTCCCAGACCTTGTCGCGTTCCGCGGCATTGCGAGCCACCTGGATCGAGCTGGCGCCTTTGCGCCGACAGATGGATTCAATCTTTTCGGCATCCTCTTCGACCTGGGCCCGGTGGCCGTCCACTTCAATCAGCAACAGAGCTCGGGCTTCCACCGGCAAGCCGGCCCGGCTATAATCCTCCACAGCCCGGATGGTGAAATTGTCCATGAATTCCAACGTGGCCGGCACGATGCGGGCCGCAATGATTTCGGCTACCGTTTCCGAGGCGTTTTGCATTTCATCGAAAACGGCCATCATGGCTTTGTGGTGAGCGGGTGGTGGAACCAGTTTCAGAATGAGTTCGTCAAACACGCCCAAGGTCCCCTCCGATCCAACCATCAGGCCGGTAAGGTTGTAGCCCGTTGCGCATTTCACCGTACGGGAACCACTGACGACCGGTTCGCCGTTCACATCAAAAAATTTAATGCCCATGACATAATCGCGCGTTACCCCATATTTCAGGCCCCGCAGGCCCCCCGCGTTTTCGGCCACATTGCCGCCCAGGGTGGAAACCGCCTGGCTGCCTGGATCAGGGGGATAAAACAGGCCTTTTTGGGCCACGGCCGCCGCCAGGGTGGCAGTGACGACGCCCGGCTGTACGACCGCGTAAAGATCCCGCGCATTGATTTCCAAAATGGCTTTCAGCCCGTTGGTAATGATGACGACCCCGTTTTCAATTGGGATCGTGCCGCCGCTGAGATTGGTACCGGCTCCGCGGACTGTGATGGGCATTCCATTCGCATGACAGAGCGCAACCGTGCGGCCCAGTGCCTCGGAAGAGGTGGGTCGTACCGCAATGGCGGGCAACACCTGATCAAGTACGGCGGCATCATAAGAATAGGTGACCAGATCCGCCTGGTCGCTGAACACATTTTCCTGGCCGAGAATTTTCTGAAACTCGGCGAGCAGTGTTTTGCTGAGCATAGTTTTCCCTTGCTGTTAAACAGAATTAACCGAAATTTAATATTGGTACTACCAATTTTTCTCCTTGCTTAATAGGTGCTTGAAGTCCTCCATATGATATGGTGATTAAATATTTAGTTTTATCTATCAGATAGTTAAATGATTTACAAGGTATTTTTGCCGATTAAGGCTTGACACCGGTCACAGCCCTACTGTAATAATGGTATAACCAATTTTAAGTGCAGTACCAACAGCCTCTGAACCCCCTGGATTCGTTACTATTCAGACCGCCGGCCGACACGGTACTGTAGGGAGGAGACATGGATCAGGAGATGATAAACCAACTGATGGCCGATAAAGCCGGTGCAGTACAGGCTATCGTGTCCGAGATCAGGTCGTTCGATGAAGCCGTGGCCTATACGGTGGCGCTGGCCCACCAACAGGCCCGCCAGACGGTTGCCGCCCCGGGCCTGGATGACACCCAGCTGTCCGTTTTGGCGCCGGCCTGTCAGGCCGGCGGACTCACCCTGCTCGAAGGCCCCTTGTACGATCAGTCCACTCGGATTGAAACTGCGCTCACGGCGGCAGATTGGGGGATTGCCGAGACCGGTACGCTGGTATTGAAATCGGCTTCGGAAGATATTCGCCTGGCCACTATGCTGGCCGACGTTCATATCGCGGTGCTGGCTGAGTCGCACATCGTACCAGATTCAGCCGCCATTGCCGGGCACCTGAACGAGATCCTGATGGACGCTTCACCTTCCTACACCGCTTTTATCACCGGCGCCAGTCGGACCGCCGATATCGAACGGGTGCTGGCTATCGGCGTTCACGGGCCGCAGGAACTGCACATCCTCATTCACAAGGGGGACTGATATGACCAAGACCGCACAGGATATCAAAACATATAAGCAGCAACTGAAAGAGGCGCTGGCGGATGGTTTTCTCCGCTCGGCCCTGGATAAGTTCAATACGGTTTACCGGGAGAACCGGCCCAATGTATACGCCGGCATCGATTTCGAAGGGATCCGGGATGAGATCGCCGCCGGCAAGGACGCGGCCCTGCCCCAGCTGGAAGACCTGTTCGCCGATTTCAAGGCCAATGCGGAAAAGGTCGGCGCTAAGGTATACCGCGCGACCGATGCCAAACAAGCCAATGAGCTGATTGCCAAGATAGCCAAAGAAAGTGGCAGCCATAAAATCGTCAAATCGAAGTCCATGACCGCCGAAGAGACCTTCCTCAACCAGCATCTCGAAAACGAAGGCCTGGTGGTGACCGAGACGGACCTGGGGGAATGGATCGTCCAACTGCGCAAGGAAGGCCCCTCCCATATGGTCATGCCGGCCATTCACCTGTCGCGGCATCAGGTCGGCGATCTTTTTGAAGAGGTTGTTCAACGCGATCTCGATTCAGAAAACATCGACAAACTGGTCAAAGTGGCCCGGGAGCAGTTGCGGCCCGCTTTTCTTGAAGCGGATATGGGTATTAGCGGTGCCAATTTCGCCATTGCCGAATCCGGGACCCTCGGGCTGGTTACCAATGAAGGCAACATGCGCCTGGTGACCACCCTGCCCAAGGTTCACGTGGCCCTGGTGGGCTATGACAAACTGGTGCCGGATTTAGAATCGGCGCTCCGAATTCTGAAGGTATTGCCGCGTAATGCCACGGGACAGGCCATTACCTCCTACGTTACATGGATAAAGGGAGCCAACGCCTGCAGTGCCGCCGAAGAGGGCACCAAGGAGTTGCACATCATCTTTCTGGACAACGGCCGCCTGTCGCTGGCCGCAGATCCGGTCTTCGCCTCGAGCCTGCGCTGTATCCGTTGTGGTGCCTGTGCAAACGTGTGCCCCATTTACAGTAAAGTGGGCGGTCATAAATACGGGCATGTCTATATCGGCGCGATCGGGTTGATCCTGACCCTGTTCTACCACGGCGCCGAGAACGACCGCGCCATTGTCCAGAACTGCATCAACTGCCAGGCTTGCAAAGAAGTCTGCCCGGTTGCCATCGACCTGCCGCACCTGGTCAAGAAGACCTATCAGGCGGTCTTGCAGGCCGAGGGGAAGAAGCCGGTCAAGAACCATTTCCTGGCCCGCGTCATGAAAAATCGCAAGCTGTTTCACTTCCTGCTTAGAACAGCGTCTCTGGCCCAGCGGCCTTTGAGCAAAGACGCCCCCATGATTCGCCATCTGCCGCACTTTTTCGAAAAGGCCCATGGCTTTCGCAGTCTGCCGGTCATTGCCCGCACACCTCTGCGTGACAGGTGGCAGGCGATCAAGAAGCCGATCGCAAATCCGGTTTTGAATGTCGGGTTTTTCGGAGGGTGTGCCGTCGATTTCATCTACCCGGAACAGGCCGAGGCCCTGGTTGACCTGTTGGATGAGCACGGCGTGAACTTGGATTTCCCCATGGAGCAGACTTGCTGCGGCCTACCGGCCCTCATGGCGGCAGAAGAAGAAACGGCCGCCGACCTGGCGCTTCAGAATGCCGCGGCTTTCGATGTGGATGCATATGATTATATCATCACCCTTTGTGCTTCCTGTGCCTCACACATCAAACATAACTACGGCAAGATTCTGGACGCCGATACGGATGCCGGCCGCCGCGCAGCTGCGTTTGACGACAAACTGATCGATTTTTCATCATTCATGCAAAATGTCCTTAAACTCAAGCCGGAGGCGTTTGCAAAATCCGACCAGAAGGTAACCTACCATGCGCCCTGTCACCTGTGCCGGGGTCTGAATGTGGTGGACGAACCGCGCCAACTGATCGAAACATCCGGCGCGGACTACGTGGCTTCCAAAGATGAAAATGTCTGCTGCGGCTTTGGCGGATCCTATTCAGTGGATTTCCCGGAGATCTCGGCCGAGATACTCGGCAAAAAACTGGACCTGGTCGAACAGAGCGGGGCCGACGTACTGGTGACAGATTGCCCGGGTTGTGTTATGCAGCTCAAAGGCGGCCTGGACAAGCGGGGCAGCAAGATCCAAGTAAAGCACATGGCCGAGCTGCTGGCCGGCCAGAAAAAGAAAGCTAAATAGCCTCTGCCGGGTTGCCCCATCCCGAACACGCCAGGGGGTATCGCGATGCTCAAACCTGATTCGTCCTACCGGAAGGTGTACACCGGGTTTCAATGGCACATCCCGGAACACTATAACATCGGGGTAGACATCTGCGACAAGCATGCCGATGATCCACAGCGGTTGGCCCTGATCTGTGAGCAGGAGGACGGCCGGGTCGACACTTACACTTTCCATGATCTCAGGCAGCTGTCCAACCGTTTCGCCAACACGCTAAAGGCTCATGGCATGCAAGTCGGCGACCGTTTGGGCATATTGCTGCCCCAATGTCTTGAGACGGCTATTGCGCACATAGCCACCTATAAAACCGGGGGGATTGCCATCCCTTTGTTTACCCTCTTTGGGACGGAAGCCCTCCAATACCGCCTGTCCAACAGTCAGGCCCGATTTATTGTGACCGCCCAGGTGAACCTGGAAAAAATCCTGGAAATCCAATCCGAGCTGCCCGATTTGCAGACCGTCTTCGTTACAACCGGCGAAACCGGAGACCAGGTTGATTTCTGGGAGGCCCTGAACAAAGGTGCGGACGCGTTCGAACCGGTGCCCACCCGCGCTGAAGACCCGGCGCTCATCATTTATACCTCCGGCACCACCGGCCCGCCCAAGGGCGCGCTGCACGCCCATCGGGTTCTGCTCGGGCATCTGCCGGGAGTGGAGTTTCCGCACAATTTTTTTCCACAGCCGGGCGACCTTTTCTGGACCCCGGCGGATTGGGCCTGGATCGGTGGTCTGATCGACGTATTGTTTCCCAGCTGGCATCACGGCAGACCGGTTCTGGCTTACCGGGCCCGCAAATTCGACCCGGAATTTGCCTTTGACCTTATGGCGCGGCACCATGTGCGCAATGCCTTTATTCCACCGACTGCCCTGAAATTGATGCGCCAGGTCTCCCGGCCCCGGGAGCGCTATGCTGTTTCCCTGCGGAGCGTGGGCAGCGGCGGCGAGACCCTGGGCGAGGAACTGCTGGAATGGGGGCAGTCCTCCCTGGGGGTGGCCATCAACGAATTCTACGGACAGACCGAGGCCAATCTGGTCGTCGGCAATTGTGCCGACATCATGACCATCCGGCCCGGATCCATGGGAAAGCAGATTCCCGGGCATACGGTAGCGATCATCGATAGTGCCGGCCGGCCCCAGCCGGCCGGTACTATTGGCAGTATCGCCGTGCGGCGCCCCGATCCGGTCATGTTTTTGGAGTACTGGCAAAATCCCGCTGCAACCGCGGACAAGTACATCGGCGATTGGGCCCTGACCGGGGATCTGGGCAAAAAGGATGAAGATGGCTATATCTGGTTCGTGGGCCGGGATGATGACTTGATTACCAGCGCCGGCTATCGTATCGGGCCCGGTGAGATAGAAGATTGCCTTCTAAAACATCCAGCGGTGTCCATGGCTGCGGTTATCGGCGTGCCGGATGAAGTCCGCACCCAGGTCGTCAAAGCCTTCATTGTTTTAAAGTCGGGCCTGGAAGGCGACAGTCGGCTGGAAACCGAAATTAAGGAGTACGTTCGCACCCGTCTGGCGGCCCACGAGTATCCCCGCCTGATCGAGTTTACCAAAGCGCTGCCGCTGACCGCTACCGGTAAAATCATTCGCAAAGATCTGCGTGAGCTTGAAGAAAAGAGGTAACCAAAACATAACCGGCGGATGAACGTTTTGCTCGCCTAAAAGATATGGAGGAGAAACAAATGATACCCGAAATAAAAACAATCCTATATGCCACCGATCTATCGAAGAATGCCGTGCATGCCTTCAGCTATGCCGCCACCCTGGCCAATCGTTTCGATGCCAGCATCAACATTTTACATGTCATTGAAAAATTGTCCCACAATGCCAGCGTACGCATCTCCCAGATGATGGGCGAGGATAAGTGGAAGTCTATCCAGGAAGAAAATGTGCGGAAAGTTCGGGATGAGATCAATAGCCGCCTCGACGCCTTCTGTGACATGATGAAGACCAAACTCACCGATTGTCCGTTTATCGTTTCCGACATCCATGTCGCGCACGGGGAGCCCGTTGAACGCATTTTACACCTGGCGGACAAAACTGCGAGTGACCTCATCGTAATGGGCACCCACGGCCAGGGTCTGGTGGCCGATGCGATGCTGGGCAGCACGGCCCGGCGGGTGGTGCGCCGCAGTGTATTGCCCGTACTCACTATTCGTCTACCGAAGTGAAGATTAACAGAACACTTCTCAAAATATAGATAATGCTCACAATAGTGCTGGATTAAAAACATAGCGTAAAATAAGGAGAGAATCCATGCAGGTAGCATTTATAGGGATGGGAACCATGGGACTGCCCATGGCGTTGAATTTATTGCAGGCCGGCCACCAGGTGACGGTACACAACCGGACGCGCGAGCGGGAGCTCCCCGCTGAAAAGGCCGGTGCCCGGCGGGCGGAGACACCGGCCCAAGCAGCGCAGGAAGCGGAAATTACCATCACCTGTGTGAGCGACACACCGGACGTAGAACGCCTCGTGCTCGGACCGGATGGGGTTATCCACGGCGCCCGGCCCGGCAGCCTGGTCATTGACATGTCAACCATCAGTCCATCGGCTACCAAGGAAATGGCCGCCGCCCTGGCGGCAAAGAACATTCGTATGCTCGATGCCCCGGTTTCCGGTGGCTCCGAAGGGGCGCAGCAGGGCACCCTGTCGATTATGATTGGTGGGGAGGCGGATGATGTGGCCACGGCGAGACCGGTACTGGAAGCCATGAGCAAGACGCTTTCCCACGTGGGTCCCATCGGCGCCGGACAGCTCACCAAGGCCATCAACCAGATCGTTGTAGCCGGCACCTACTGGAGCGTTGCCGAAGGGGTTGCGTTGGGTCTGAAAGCCGGCCTGGACATGGAAAACGTGGTCAAGGCCGTCGGCGGGGGCGCGGCCGGTAGCTGGGCCATGGTCAATCGCAGTGGCAACATGATCAACAATGACTACCCATTGGGTTTCAAAGTCGAATTGCACCGGAAGGACCTCAACATCGCCCTGGCCGTCGCCCGGGAGTTGGGCGTGACCCTCCCGGTGGCCGCCTTTGTCGAGCAGGTTGAAACCGGCCTGATAGCCCGGGGACATGCGGAAGAGGATATTTCGGCCATCGCCCGCTCCGTTCGTGAACAATCGGGAATAGACTAGAAGCTATCTCAAAAAACGGATTTTGGTTCAAGGTCAAGGCGGGCGCTACATTCAAACCGGAGGAATACTGTAGTATTTCGAGGATTTGAATTCAGCGTCCAACGCCGAGATTGGTCCAAAAGACTTTTTTGAGACAGCTTCTGAAAGGAGGTTAGCATGTCGACACTTAACCTGGGATCCCAGGGCGCCCTCTACTACGAGTATACCGCTCCTGCAGACAAGCAGGGGTATACCTTTGTCTTTTTCAATGCACTGACCGGTGACACCAGTGCCTGGGAGTCTGTGATAGGTCCGGAACTCCGGCAAGCCGGGCATGGCACCCTCGCCTATAATATGCGCGGTCAACAGGACAGCCCCTTTTCAACCGACCTGGCGCTGGATGCCGACCTTGTTGTGAATGATGCGTTGGCCCTGCTGACGGCGGTAAACCCCGCAAGGCCGATCTTCGTGGGTCTATCGATCGGGGGACTCTTTGCCGCCCGCGCGTGGTTGCAGGGCGCGGCTGCCAATGGATTGGTTTTGATTAACACCCTCCGCAAAGATGGTCCGCGCCTGCAGTGGATCGGCGACGCCTTGGTACGGGCTGTAGAAGTGGGGGGTCTGGACCTCTTTCGCGACCTTTTTCTACCGCTCTTAATGAACGAGCAGTGGTTGGACGCCAACCGGGGCGCGTTTATAAAACCAGACCCAACGTATACTGCGCTTGAAAAAGATTCCGGGCATTACAAGCTGTTGGCGGAAGCCGGCCGGACCGCTGATTGGGATTTGCCTTACGAGCAGTTGACACTGCCCACGTTGGTAATCACTGGTTTGCAGGACCATGTCTTTTTAGAGCCCGACAGCGTGGCGCAATTATTTGAGCGGTTGCCGGACGGACGTCGTCTGAATATGCCCGACGCCGGGCATCTCATTCCAGGCGAGCAGCCTGAAGCCCTGTGTGCGGCATTGCTGGCTTTCACGCGGGAGGTGCACTAATGGGTATTTGGCATCGCAGTCCGACGGTAGCCTACCTGGCGGTATTGCTGGGAGTCACTGGACACGCTTCGAGCGAATTCGTAGCAGTACTCTCCGGGGCTGGCGGGCCCGAACTCTCCGTATGGCGGTTTTTATTGGGCGGCTTCGGACTGGTGCTCCTGGCGCTGATTTTTCCGGCCAGCCGCAATCTTTGGGAACCGTTCAAGACGGATGGGTGGCGACTGGTCTGGCTGTCCCTGCTGGGCGTGGCCTTTGGCTACCTCATGTTCCACTGGTCCCTTGATTTTGCCACAGTTCCCCAGGTAGCCACCATGGTGACGACCATTCCGATTTGAGTCGGATTGGTGAATTTATGGCTGAACAAACAGCCCTTTTCCGGGGCCAAGATCGTAAGTGGTATCAGTGCTATGGTGGGCGTGGCGCTGCTCATCACCGATGGTTACCTGGCCAAACTGGCCGGTGCCGGCGAGAACTTGATCGGGGTCATGATGGCGTTCACCTGCGCGGCGGTGATTGCAGCCTATTCGGTGATGGTACGGCCGATTATCGGCACCTATGGTGCCCTGCGCATTACGGCCATTACCATGTTCCTGGGCGCCATCGGCCTGTGGGTCGTGGTCGGATTATTCTGGCAGATCTGGGTCAATCCCCTGACCCTGTTCGATCGCACTGCTTCACAGGCGGCTTCGTTGGTGACCATCGCCCTGTGGAACACGACGATTACGCAGTTTCTCTGGATCGGTGGGCTCGCTGCTGTTCCCGACATCACCCGGGGCAGCTATCTCTTTTTTCTCAAACCGGTGATTGCGGCATTTTTGGCCGTGTGGTTTTTAAGCCAGCAACTCACTGCCTGGCAGGTGCTGGCCATAGCTGTGATTTGTTTGTCAGTGGCTGTAGAAGCTGTCTGGTCGCATATAGCCGCAAAGGCAGCCAAGAAGCCCTAAGTTCTGAAAACGACAGGCGCGGCACTTAATTTCTTTGCGGAAGTCAGCTTTCCAAATATGCCTTTGGATTAGGGTTGCGTGCCCGTTACAGGGAGTGCCTAAAGTTGCAATTTCCAGAAATGTTCCATATCCGGCAGGTACTTGCCGCCCCGCAGGAGGCAGATGTCGAAGCGGCCGTCGACCGGGAACTGGCTGCAGTCGGGGCCCCTGAACTCGTCGAACCCGGCGCCCGTATTGCCATCACGGCTGGCAGCCGGGGGATTACCGCTATCGACCGCATCCTCCGGCGCACGGCCGAGGTCATTAAGCAGCTCGGCGGGCAACCGTTTCTCTTTCCGGCCATGGGCAGCCATGGTGGTGGCACGGCTGACGGCCAGGTGGACATATTAAAGGGCATTGGCATTACCGAAGCATCCATCGGGATCCCAATCCTTTCTTCCATGGATGTGGTGAACATCGGCACGTCGTCGTACAATTTCCCGGTGCTCGTAGATCGTCACGCCGCCGAGGCCGACGGTATCGTGGTGGTGAACCGCATCAAGCCGCACACCGAATTTGAAGGTCCCGTGGAGAGTGGCCTGGCTAAAATGATGGCCATCGGCATGGGCAAGCACAAGGGCTGTTTTCAGGTTCACAGGCAGACCGTTAATTTCGGCTATCGGGAAGTCATTCCTGAAATCGGGCGAATGATCCGGGAGCAGCTGCCAATACTTTTCGGGATCGGCATCGTGGAGAATATCTACGACCGGACGGCATATATCAAGGCGCTGCCGGCCGACCAATTCGAATCCGGCGAAAAGCGTCTGCTGGAAAAGGCCAAGACCCTCATGGCCCGGCTGCCATTTGATGCCATCGACGTGCTGATTGTCGACGAAATGGGCAAGAACATCAGCGGTACCGGCATGGACACGAATGTTATCGGACGCATCATGTTTGTGGGTGAATCCGAGCCGGTACGCCCGCAGATTACCCGGATTGCGGTGCTGGACCTGACATCCGCTTCTCATGGAAATGCGATTGGGGTGGGGCTGGCGGATTATATTACCGCCAGACTGGCCGGCGGCATCGATCACCAGGCTACGGCGACCAACGCAATCGCCGCGATGACGCCGGAAAAAGGTCGCCTGCCGATTGTCCGGGTGTCGGATGCGGAAGCCGTTGCCGCAGCACTGGACACCATTGGCGCCGTGGCCCCTGACGAAGCCCGGGTGGTGCACATTAAAAACACGCTTGAACTTGCGGACCTGGATGTGTCCCGTGCGCTGCTCGACGAAGTCAGCTTGCACAGCGGTCTGGAGATTGCGGGCCCGGTCGGGCCGCTGGCCTTCGATCCGCACGGAAATCTGGAACGCAGGATAACAATAGGAAGATAGGAAGATGTCTAAGCCAAAAACTGTGACGCTGTTCATCCAGTGCATCATAGACGCGGTATATCCTGAAGTCGCTGAAGCCATGGTACGCGTCTTGGAGCGACTGGATATCGAGGCCATCTGTCCGGCCGATCAGACCTGCTGTGGACAGCCGGCTTATAATTCCGGTTACCAGGGCGAAGCCCGGGCTGCGGCCCGCCATTTTCTGGACGTTTTCGGGGATGCCGAGATCATTGTCTGTCCATCGGGCTCCTGCGTGAACATGGTACGCCATCATTATGCCGAACTTTTTGCGGATAACCCACGAATGCAGGCCCGGGCAAACGCCATTGGCAAAAAAACATACGAGTTCACCGAATTCCTGGTGGATGTTCTGGCTGTCGAACAGGTGGGGGCTGAATATGCCGGCCGGGTAACGTATCATGATTCCTGCCACCTGCTGCGGGGCTTGCGCATCGCTGCCCAACCCCGGCAGCTTCTGGCGGGGATAAAAGACCTGGAGTTTGTCGAGATGCCTCAATCCGACCGCTGCTGTGGATTCGGCGGTTCCTTTGCAGTTAAATACCCGGAGATATCCACGGCCATGGTAGATGAGAAGGTGGCCAATATTGTGGCTTCCGGAGCGGATACGGTGACCGGGTGCGACATGGGGTGTTTGATGAATATCCAGGGGCGCCTGAATCGGATGGGATCGGATATCAAGGTGCGGCATATTGCGCAGTTGCTGGCTGGAGAGTCCTAATGCTGCGGGTGATAAATCTTTCGTTGTAAATGAACCATGTGTAGTAATTGTTTTCCATAAACGAATGTTGAATCATTGCGTTACTTTTCTTGTGCGTACAAGAAAAGTAACCAAAAGAAAACGCCCATAAGACGCGGCCCTGCGGGCTGCCCTGTGCTTCTCGGAAAGGGCGCGCTCAGCGCAACTCGCTACGCTCAGACAAGCACTTCGCTTTTGTCGCCCTTTCCTGCGATGCTCGGCGCGTCTTAAAGGGGAGAAGTTCAAAGCCAATTAGATAGTGTACTCTGTGGGAGTTACTATCTCTTTGGTTGCTTTGGGGCAAAATAAGAGAGGTACGATCATGGCTGAAGTGAGAACGGAACATTACCGGCAGGAAGCGGCCGGAGCTATTAAAGACGAGGTGCTGCAAAATGCGCTGGCCGATGTCCAGGGGCGATTGGGCAAGGGCACTGCGGCGGCCTATCAGAGCCTGCCTGAAGGGCCGGAGTTGCGTTTCAAGGCCCATGATCTCCGTATGCGGGCCATTCAGAATTTGGACGTCCTATTGGAAACCCTGGCCGATAATGTTCAGAAAAATGGCGGTCAGGTCTATTTCGCTCGGGACAGGGCGGATGCCGTGCGCTATTGCCTGGACGTTGCCCGGCAGCATGGTGTCCGGCGGGTGGTAAAGGGCAAGTCCATGGTGACCGAAGAGGTCGGGCTCAATGAGGCCTTCGAGGAAGCCGGTATTGATGTTGCGGAGACCGATCTGGGCGAGTACATCATTCAACTGGCGGGTGAAGGGCCTTCGCACATTATCGCTCCGGCGATCCACAAAACCCGCCAACAGGTGGGGCGCCTGTTTGCGGACAAACTGGGGATTCCCTATACCGAAGATCCCCCGACCCTGACCCAGGCGGCCCGCGAGGCCTTGCGGGAAAAGTTTCTGGAGGCGGAAATGGGGATTTCCGGATGCAACCTGGCCTGTGCCGAAACCGGGCATATCACCACCGTATCCAACGAGGGCAACATCCGTATGTCCACCACCCTGCCCAAGGTGCACGTGGCCTTCATGGGTATGGAGCGGGTAGTGGCCCGGCTCGAAGAGCACGATATACTGTTCCGCCTGCTGGCCCGAGGTGCGTCCGCGCAGAACATGGCCGGATATGTCAGTTACATCGGCGGCCCCCGACAGCCCGGTCAGGCCGATGGACCGGAGGTGTTTCATCTGATCATCATCGACAATGGCCGCAGTCGCATACTGGCCGACGAAGAGTTCCGCGAAATTCTCTGTTGTATTCGCTGCGCCGCCTGTCTGAACATCTGCCCGGTCTACGGTAAAATCGGCGGACATGCCTACGGCTATCCGTATTCAGGACCCATCGGCGCGGTTATCACGCCTTTGATGGTGGGGATCAACCGAGCGAAAGATCTTTGCCAGGGCGAGACCCTGTGCGGGGCCTGCCAGGACGCCTGTCCGGTCAACATCAACATCCCCCGGATGCTGCTGGCCCTCAGGACGAAGCTGGCGGATGGCGACTCCGCCTGGGATGTACAGCGGGCCGATCCGGTCGAAAAAGTCGTGCTGCGGTTCTGGTCTTGGTTGATCCGAAGCCGGACGGCCTACGATCTTTTTTTGAAGTCCGGTAGTTTCGGACAGAAGCTGATGCCGCAGAGGCGGGGACAACTTGTGAAACTGCCGGGCCGGTTAGGGGGCTGGACGGCCAGTCGCGATATGCCACCCCTGGCTGCCAAGAGCTTTGTAAAAAATTGGCAGGGACGCCGAAAATAGAGAGCGCAATATGAATACACGCCGAAACTTTATAACTACCGTCAAGGCTGCCTTAGGGCGCCGGTCCACCGGAGCAAATCGATTCGAAGACATTTTTCCGGAACCCGAAGCAGCCCTGGTGAACGACCGCCTGAAAACGCTTACCAAGCGGACACAGGCGCAGCAACAGAAACTTCTGGCGCTGCTTACCGAACGCGGCCAACCTTTGAATATAGGAGTCGTGGCGGCACCTGATCCAGAGGCAGCCGCGGGTTTTATTGCCGAACTAGTGCGTACCAAAGCACCGGAATGGGGCGGCAAAAAACAGGTGGCTACCTGGCAGCATCCGCTGATGGCCCAATTGGATCTTGAAAAGGTTTTGGAACCGGATGGGATACCGGTCATGGTGGCTCCGGGTGAGGATGTAAAAGACCAACCGGAACTGTTTGCCCGGCACCGTGACCAGGTGGTCGGATCTTTTGTCGGGGTCACAGTGGCCGATTACTGCCTGGCGGATACGGCCACCCTGGTATTGCGGGCCCGGCCGGGCCAGCCTCGGAGTACCTCCCTGGTACCCTCCATCCACGTGGCGGTGATCAGGTTGGACCAGCTCCTGGCCGATCTACGGGAGTTCTACACCGTTTTGAGGAACGACCTGCAATCCGGAGGCGAGGGGCTTACCAATTGCATGACGTTCATCTCCGGGCCGAGCAAAACCGCAGACATCGAACTGGTGATGGTTCACGGGGCGCATGGGCCGCGGGAACTCTATATTGTTGTAGTCACGGAGTAGCCATACTTAGATTGGCCCCAATGGCCCTGATCTACCCTGATGTTGCCTTGCTTCTCAACATACCTCTTCCACCCCTGATGATCGGGGTACGTGCCGGAACGTAGCAAATATACTACACCAGTGGTAAAAAGGATAGGGCCGCGAACCGGCTTTGATTGAAGTAACTTGATTTTTAGCGTGATTCAGGTGGATTGGATTGAAACCAGGACTAAAATGCCGGATTTGAACAAGTGGTATGCCAATTGCTTATTTGTTACGCTGAAATGAATAGGTGACTTCCAAGGAGGTGGGCATGGAACGATTCGACAATCCCGATGTGATCATTACCGCGGCCATGGCCGGGCACGCCCGGTGGCGCGGTGGTAAAACGGCCGTGGTGTGCGGGGACAAGCGCTTGACCTGGGATGCTTTCAACCGGCGTCTCAACCGGGTGGCCAATGGGTTGCTTCAACGGGGTCTCAAGAAAGGCGACAAGGTCAGCATGCTGATGACCAACAGCATCGAAATGGTGGAAATCCTGTTCGGGACCGTCAAGGCCGGGGGAGTTATCGTGCCGTTGTCCGCTATGGTCCCGGGTGAATCCCTGGCACGCATGATAGATAATTCGGATTCCCGGTTCCTGTTCGCCGGGAGTAAATTGATTCCGGAAATAGAGCCCCACCGTCCGGGCTTTAAAAATATTGCCGCGGACGGTTTTTTCGCGGTGGGTGCGGTTCCGGAGGGGTGGCAGGAATATGAGCAGCTGCTGGCCGACAGCCCTGAAACCGAAGTCTACGTGAAACTGACCTACGCAGACCCCTTCAACATCATGTACACCTCCGGCACGACCGGTGTGCCCAAGGGGATTTTGCATACCCATCACAACCGGTTCAATTTCGCCGCCATGTTCGCCATCGATTTCCGGGTCGATTCGGCCGCGCGGAACCTGGTGACCACGTCGCTTTATGCGAACGGAACCTGGCTGACGTTTTTACCGACCATGTTCGTGGGCGGCACCCTGGTCATCATGCCGCATTTTGATCCGGTCGAGTGCCTGCGTCTGATCCAGACTGAAAAGTGCACCCACACTTTTATGGTGCCCACCCAGTTGAACATGCTCAACGAACTGCCGGAGTTCGATCAATACGATCTGAGCTCCATGAACGTGTGGCTGTCAGCCGGCTCTCCCTTGCTGAAACAAGAAAAGGAGAGCATTATTGAACGTTTTCCCGGCGAACTCATGGAGCTCTGGGGCCTGACCGAGGGGGTTGCCACTACCCTGAAACCTGAAGACATGCAGGCCAAGATGGGGTCCATCGGCCTACCGCCGGTGGGATGGGATGTCGGTATCATTGACGACGCCGGCAACCGCCTGCCGCCCGGTGAAACCGGGGAGATCATCGCCTTCTCGTCTTTTCTCATGCCCGAGTATTACAAACTGCCGGACAAGACCGCCGAGGCCATCTGGCGGGACGAACAGGGTAAAACCTTTTTGAAAACTGGGGATATGGGCAAACTTGACGAAGATGGTTTTTTGTACATCCTGGATCGCAAAAAAGACATGATCATATCCGGAGGGATCAATATATTTGCCAGCGATATCGAAGAGGTCCTGGCCACACACCCGGGCGTACAGGCCAATACGGTGATTGGCGTACCCCACAAGAAATGGGGCGAGACGCCGCTGGCGCTGGTGTTGCTCTATCCGGGGGTGAACGCTACCAGTGAAGATATCTTAGAGTGGCTCAACACCCGGGTTGCCAAGTTCCAGCGGGTTTCCCAAGTCATTATCCGGGATGAGTTTCCCCGCAATGCCATGGGAAAAATTTTAAAAAAAGAATTGCGGGACGAGTATTCCCAAGCGACACCTTAACGTTGAACAAGGAGAATATACATGCTTGAGATCAAGGATGCAGTAGCAGTCATTACCGGCGGGGCCAGTGGACTCGGTCTGGCGATCGCGCAATACTGGGTAGAACAAGGCGGCAAGGTTGTTCTCGGTGATGTGGCTGAAGCGGCTTTAGACGAAGCCCAGGCGAAACTGCCGGGCGACGTGGCCACGGTTGTCTGTGATGTAACCACAGAAGACGATTGTACCCGCTTGGCCGAAACAGCCATTGCTGAATTCGGGGGAATCAATTTTGTAGCTCCCTTTGCCGGCATTATCATGGACGGGCTGATGCTTTCCACAGACAGGGAAACCGGCAAGGTGAAAAAGAAGATGTCCCTGGAACAGTTCCAGAAGGTCGTCGACATCAACCTGACGGGTGTATTTCTGACCGTGCGGGAAACTGTCGAACAGATGGTGAATCATGACTGTCGGGGCCTGGTGTGCCTGGTTTCATCCACCGGTTCGCTGGGAACTGCCGGACAGATCAACTATTCTTCCACCAAAGCGGCCATGTCGGTCATGCCCAAGGTATTGACGGCGGAATTCTTCCGGCGCGGATTCGCCGACCGGATCCGTTGTGTGGCCATTGCGCCGGGTTATTGCGCCACCCCGATTCTCGAGAACATGAACCAGGCCGCCCTGGATAAAATTCTCAAGGATGTGCCCATCAGGCGCTTGATCGATCCCCGGGAACTCGCATCCCTGGCGGGAGAACTCTACCGCAACGAAGCCCTGGCCGGCGATGTTTTCTATATTCACGGGGGGCTGCGGCTGGGCTCTCGCGGCTAAAGCGGTTCCCTTCCACAAGCGGCATCTTTTGGCCCGGAGCTGTGTTTTCATATTTTATAATCCTTGACATAGGGAATGCTATGCCTCCGGATTCAAAATGTTCAAGCCTTGCTCCGAACCAAAACCCACCGCTTGTGAAAGGGCACCACAGTCTGTTTTGTCATCTACCCGGGTTTATAATTCTGTATTAACCCTTTTTAAAACAAGAGGTGAGCGATGAGTAAAGTAAGTATAATTGGCGCGTACAATACAAAGTTCGGCGCGTTCGTGGAAAAGAACCGGGAGACCCGGGAAATAAAGGATACCAAGTCCTACTATGAGCTGCTGATAGAGGCCGGACAGGGCGCTCTGGAGGACGCCGGCCTGCAGCCCGAAGAGATCGACGGCATCTGGGTGGGGTCTTGTTCCCCTTCCATGTTCCTGAATCAGGAGCACGTCGGTCCCCTGGGGGTGGAGGTGGCCCCGGAGGCCTTTCGCTTTCTACCCACAACCCGCACTGAAGGTGCTTGTGCTTCGTCCTCGGTGGCCTTGTACAACGCTGTCTTCGCAATCGAGTCCGGCCGGTTCAAACGGCTCCTGGTGGTCGGCGTGGAAAAGATGAATCTGCTCAGCACCGGCGATATGACCCATGTCCTGGCCTGTTCCTCCCACTGGCCCACCGAAGGCGCCCAGGGCATGACCTTTCCCGGGTTGTTTGCCGAATACGCCAAGGGCTACCAAGCCCACTACAAGTTTTCGGATGAAGAGCTCCAGCGCATGCTGGCCTCGGTGTCCGCCCTGTGCTACCGCAATGGTATCCAGAATCCCCTGGCGCATTTCGGCCCGGGCAGTCCCCCGGAGAAAATGGGGCTGCTCACGGCGGATGCCATCATGGGCCTGCCGGAAGCCGGCAAGGGGGGCAACCCGATGATTGCGCCTCCGCTACGTTTGCATGACTGCTCTTTGGTAACCGACGGGGCGGCGGCCCTGGTGTTGTCCGCGTCCGATGAAGTGCGTGGAAGAGACCGGGTCGTTGAGATTGCCGGCGTCGGCATGACCACCGAACGGCTGCCGATTGAAGTGCGCCCGAACATGCATGAACTGGTGGCCGGTAAAAAGGCGGTGGCCCAGTCGTTTGCCGAGGCTGGGATTACCATTGACGATGTCGAATTCGCCGAGGTGCACGACTGTTTTACGATCAACCAGGTTTTAAGTGTTGAAGCCCTTGGACTTTCTGAAGATGGCCGTGGCGGGCATGATTTTGTAGACGGGCGCTATACCTCTGAAGATAAGTGTCCAATCAACCTGTCCGGCGGTTTGAAATCCAAAGGCCATCCGGTCGGCGCGACCGGCGCTTCCATGCACGCTTTGGCCTACAAACAGCTGGTCGGTGAGCCTATAGGCGTAGCGCCGGCAAAAGGCACGCCGGAGATCGGCGTTGTCTTCAATGTGGGGGGTAGCGCGGTAACCAACTGTCTGACGACCCTGCGTAGGTCGCGATAATAGAACACGGCCCTAACGGCCGGGTTCCTCCTAAGTAGAAATCAAGGGATTACTTCGCACGAGCTTTGAGAATCTCATCTTCCGAGCGCCAGATCTCCGCCCCTTTGAACTCCATGAGTTCATGGTAAATCGGAAAAGGGTAGCGGGGATCATCGGCGACCTTCCCGAAGTAGGCCGAGCAGCTTAGCTGGTTATCGACTTTTCGGAAAAAGAATCGCCCGCGGGTTGTGTCGACGGTCATTCCGTGCAGGGCGTTTTTAATTGCGGCGGTATCAAGATTGCCGGCCTTGTCGACTCCCTGTTTCAAGGTATAGACCGCATCGTAGAGCAGTACCGCCCAGTCACTGGGATAACGATCGAATTTGGCTCGGTACGCCTTGACAAAAGCGGCCATGCGGGGATTGTCCATGTGTGCGAAGAAGGGAGCCCGGCAGCGCCCATAGATTCCACGGCGAATGCTGCGGGCTTGCGTGGCCAGTTCGGTCACGCTGACCAATCCCCCCGGGTAAGCCACTTCCCTGAACAGCCGATAGTCTCGGCAATCCCGCATCCAGTAGGCATTGTCTGCGCCGGCAATGGAGCCGAGCACAAAGTCCGGCTTCTGGGCCATGATATCGACAATAAACGAATTAAAACGTGTCTGTCCCAGGCGCGGCCAGTATGTCTCCGTCAGCGTGATGCCCGGTGCGATCGCCCGGAACTGGTCGACCTGGACCTCTTGGCTGGAGCGCCCCCAGGCATAGTCAGAAGCAATGGTCACATACCGGGCCCAACCCTTTTCCCGGGCCAGAGCCGCTATGCCGGTCACCACCGCTTTGGACATCATGTAGGTGTTGGGTACCACGGAATAGGTATAGGGGCTCGGATCGAGCCTGGTAATGTTCTCCGAGTTGCTGATAGGGGCGATGTGGAGAATTCGGGCGCTGCGGCAGATCGGCTTGATCGCCAGGGCGCAGGCGCTGGAGTATGTGCCGATAATGCAGCGGACCCCATGTTTCTCGATCAGAGCCCGGGCAACTTTTTTAGCTGTTGCGGGCCGGGTTTGGGTATCCCTGATAAACAACTCGATGGGGTGCTTGCCCAGCAACCCGCCCTGGGCATTGATTTCATTGACGGCGATTTCCAGCCCTTCGGCGGCTTCTCTGCAATAGGGGGCGCCGGTACCGGAAAGCCCCAAGGCAACGCCCAGGGGATATGGTGTCGCTGCAATGGTGTTCCCGGTGCATAGGAATACCAGGAGCGCAAGTAGCCACCCGAAGATAGGTGTAGTCGTTGAGCGTTTCGTCTGCATGGCGGGTCCTCCCGATACCTTCCTTAAAGAGCGAAGGTGAAAACCCGAACCATCCGGTTAGGCAACCGAATACTGCGGGCCGTCACCCACCGTTGGCGGGTGACGGCTGAATTTTTTAACCGTAGGCAACGGCTGGTAGCCAGATGACCAGTTGCGGCCAAATTGCGACAATCAGCAGGCCGATCAGCTGCAGGATGATAAAGGGGATGACACCTTTGTAGATGTCTACCAGTTCCACTTCCGGAGGACAGATGCCTTTCAGGTAGAATAGGGCGAAACCGACTGGTGGTGTGAGAAAGGAGGTCTGGAGACTGACGGCAATCAGGACCACGAACCAGACAAGTTCGGGATTGTCAATAACACCATACCCGTTAATCTGAAATCCCAGATTGGATACGACCGGTGCAATCAAAGGCAGCACGATCAGGGTAATTTCGATCCAGTCCAGGAAGAAGCCGAGCAGGAAGATGGCACCCAGTATCACGGCCATGATGCCATAGGGGCCGAGGGGAATGCCAGTCAGCACTCTTTCGATAAACTCATCTCCGCCCAGGCTGCGTAAAACCAGCGCAAAACAGGTTGCCCCCAAAAATATCGCGAAAATATAGGCGGTGGTGTTGAAACAGGCTTGGGCCACCTCTTTAAGAACTTTCCAATTCAGCCTCTTATTCATGAGTGCCAGGATGGTTGCACCTAAGGCACCGACGCCGCTGGCTTCGGTGGGAGTTGTGATGCCGGCAAAAATGGATCCCAGCACGGCAAAAATCAAGGCAGCCGGCGGCAGGATATTCTTGAAGACATCCCAGACCATGAGCCATTCCAAAGGCTTGCGGTCTGGATCCAGCGGCGCGGCCGCCGGCCTGACCAGCGAAAAAACCAGGATATAGGTGATATATAACCCCCCGAGGATCACCCCGGGAATCACGGCGCCCATAAACAGGTCGCCTACGGACAGGCCCAACTGGTCGGCCATGATCACCAGCATGATGCTGGGTGGAATGAGGATGCCGAGGGTTCCGGAACTGGCGATGGTTCCCAGGGCCAGGGTTTTGGAATACCCCTGTTTCATCATGGCCGGCAGGGACAGCAGGCCCAGGAGCACGACCGAAGCGCCGATGATACCGGTGGAGGCGGCCAGGATGATGCCGATGGTCGTAACGGTAACGGCGAGGCCGCCGCGGACCTTGCCGAAGAGGTTCTGCATGGACTTCATCAGCTTCTCGGCAATCCCGGAACGGTCCAGCATTAATCCCATGAAAATAAACATGGGCAACGCCACCAACACCCAGTTATCCATAAATTTATAGACCCGGTTCACCGACATACCGAGGGTAAGGTAATTCAGGCCGGTAGCCGTGTCTAAGTAGATGTCGGCCAGGTAACCCACCAGGGTAAAAATACAGGCGACCCCACCCAGCACCCAGGCAATCGGAAAGCCGGTGAACAGCAAGCCAATGAAGGTCAGGAACATCGCTATGACGAGATAATCATTGAATTCCACTGGCTAGGCCCTCCTCAATAGTGAAATAATTCTGACCAGACGCGATATCGTCGCCACAAACAAAAGGGCGAAACTCACCGGTATGACCCCCTTGATCGCCCAGCGCCAGGGTAGCCCCATGGGGGCGTCCGAGTGTTCGTTGACCCGCCAGGACTCGTAAACGAAATCCAGGCTCTGGTGAAAGATGATCACTATAAAGGGCAAGAGCAGGAAGATGATGCCGAACAGATCCCACCGTAATCTGGCCTTGGGTGAAAGCCGGGCATGAATGATATCCACCCGGATATGGGAATCCATCATCATTGCATAGGAAGCCCCGAACATGATGCCGACGGCGTAAAGGTGCCATTGGATCTCCTCCAGGACCACCAGGCCGCGTCCCAGCCCATAGCGGAGAAATACTTGCAGGATAATGACAAAAATCAAAATCACATTGGCCCACATGAGGAAATGGCCGATGCGCCGGATGAAGGTGTCCAGGCCGTCACAAAATTTGTGGGGAACCTGTTCCTGTGTTTCTTCAGCACTCATTCTTGATCTCCATAATGTTTAGGATAATTAAGTCCTATTGAGAAGCCTACTCAAAAACAGATTTTTCGTAAAATCGATTTTTGAGAGGGCTTCTAAAGTTGTGCACAGGGGGCGTTCATACGCACACCCCCTGTGCATTCAACAGGTGGCAGAGAATCCAGGATTTTCTGCCGGGGATGGACACTTACATGCTCGGTTTTTCACGCGGCAGAAAACCCAGCGCTTCCCAATACTTGTAGTCTGCCCGGAAAGCCTGCAGATCGTCATAGGCCTCCTTGAACTGCGGGCTCTTGGCAGCCAGTTCTTCAGCCACTTCTTCCCAGGCGCCTTTGAAGGCAGCCAGCATTTCATCAGACCAGTACATATTTTTGACACCGCGTTTTGCGGCGTTCTCCCTGATGACGGCACCCTGGATAGCTTCCGTATGGGCCAGGGTGTTGGTCAGGTTGGCCATGCAGGCCATTTTGATCAGGGCCTGCTGGGAATCGGTCATGCCGCGCCAGACATCGCCATTGATCATCAAGTCGAGGAACGTGGCCTGCTGATGCCAGCCCGGAAAGTAGTTGTACTTGACGACTTTATAGAATCCCAGGCGCTGGTCGATAGCCGGCATGGAAAATTCCGATCCGTCCAGGGCGCGTTTTTCCAGGGCCGGAAAAATTTCGCCGCCCGGCAGCAGGCTGACGGAGACGCCGAGCTTCTCCATGGCTTTGCCGCCCAGGCCGAAAAAGCGCATACGCAGGCCCTTGAGGTCTTCTACCGAATTGATCGGTTTGGCGAACCAACCGGCAGTTTCCGGGGCCAGCACACAGGCCGGCATGGCCCAGACATCATAACCATTCTTGGTATAGTATTCTTGGTAGAGTTTCAACCCGTTGCCACGGAACATCCAGGCCAGAAACTCCGGGGCTTCCGGGCCGAAGGGGACTGCCGTAAACAGGGAGATGCCGGGCATCTTGCCTTCCCAGTAACCGGCTGCATAGTAACCGGCGTTCACTTTCCCACCGGCGACGGCATCCAGGATTTCAAACGGGGCCACCAGCTTGCCCGGTTCGTACACTTTCATCGTAACGCTGCCGCCACTGGCTTCTTTAAGTGAATCCGCCAGTTCTACGATAGACGTCCCCAAACCCGGCAGGGCGGTGGAAAAACAAATGGGAACATCCAATTTTACCTTTTTGACCATGGCTTCTTTCGGGGCTTCTTTCTTGGCTTCCTCTTTTTTGGCACAGCCTGCCATCAAGCCCGCTGCCAGGAAAAGAACCACCATCAGCATGGTCACAAACTTGAGCATCGATTTTTTCTTCATTTTTTCCTCCTCTATAATTGTTAACCTGCCAAGAGATGCTGCTGGACACGAGAACCGGTTCATTGCCATAAATTACTCAGCCGGCAGGCCTGCATTGCAGGCCGCGTCTGCCGGGTTCAAAGGTTTGTCAATATGTCAGTACCATCCCGCCGTCGAAGAGTAAATCCCCCCCGACGAGGTATTTGGCGAAATGGGAAAATCCGAATATAAACAAGTTGGCCACATCCACGGGCGCCATCATCTCTTTGATCCGTGAGCGGCCCATCATGACCTCCGCTACAACTGCTTCAGGTGTTAGGCCGCGCTGCTCCGCCTGGGCGGGTATCTGGTTCAGGGCCAGCGGGGTTTTGACAAAGCCGGTGCTGATGGTAAAGGAGCGGATCTTACCGTCGCCTTCGGCTGAAATGGATTGGCTCAGGGCTTTCAGACCGAACTTGGTAATGTTGTAAACCGGCTTGTTGACCGTACAGATATGGGCGTGGGCGGAGGCCATGTTGCCGATGACCCCGTGCCACTGGCCGTTTTGCTTCATATAAGGGATGGACAGTTTGGAAAGATAGAAGGGTGCCCGCAGCATGATCTTCTGCATCAGGTCGTACTTTTCCATGGGAAAATTTTCAACGGCATCAATGTGCTGGAGACCGGCGATGTTGGCCAGGTAGCGGATTTGACCGAGCTTGGCAGCCTCCCTGACCGCGTTTTCAATGGCGTCGTCATCGGTCAGGTCGGTTTCGATAAAGATCATCTGGCCGCCCATGTCCCGGGCCATTTTCTGGGTGGCCTGTCCTTCTTCGGTGTTGACATCCAGGCCCACGGTCATCAGGTTGTTGGCGGCGGCCGCAATGGCGGTTGCCCGGCCGATACCCGTACCGCAGCCGCTCACAAGACAGACATTGTCCGGGGTGAAATCATTGTCATCAATTTTGAGGATTTCTTCAGCGTGGATTACCGGCTCTCTGATATCCATCAACCGCCTCCTGGCGTTTCAATCAAGTAGGTCCCATGGGTTGTTTGCAGGATTGGCATGAATCCAATTCAATTAATGACAGCAATTATGGGGCCAAAGCGTCCGTTATCTGATCCCCTCCGGCCACAGGCGGCAAAAGGTGCGGAATGATAACGGATTAGTTTTTGCATTAATGTTTTTCGGGGCCGGAATGCATGTTTTTCTTCGACATTTCGCATAAAAATGTGTATCAATAATTATACATGTTTCTATTGTGCTACAATGATCCCCAGAAACGACAAGTGCATTAGAGCTGATTGGTAGTACCAATATTTATTGAATAACGTTTGGATTGTCAAGGCAAATTTAAAGAATTCCCTCGGAATATATAAATATTTAAAATTATATTAAAATTTTTCAATTTGGTTTTCGAGAGTCTTCAGGTATATGCTTCATACTAAGGTCATACCTTTATCATTAATGCCTATAGCGAGGCCTGGTTTTGTCATCGATTATTGCCGAAGCCGGGGGAGGTGCAGAAATGGCGAGTAACAATCAAGCCAACGAGCTAATAGTCCTGCGTGCCGAGGTAGAGATGTACGAGCGTATCATCGACAGCATCCACAACGGCATCATTGTGACCGATGCCGAGGGATTTATTACCCATTTCAATAAGCCCTATGGACAATTCCTGGGTCTCGATCCGGAGAGCCAGATCGGAAAGCACTGCACGGAGTCGATCGATAACAGCCGCATGCATATCGTGGCCAAAACCGGTAAGGCCGAGATCAACCTGAGCCACAACATCAAAGGCCAGAACATGGTGGTCCAGCGGATACCTATCAAAAAGGACGGCAAGGTCATCGCCGTTTTCGGTCAGGTCATGTTCAAGGATATTAAAGATGTCACCAAACTGGCCAATCGGCTGTCGGAATTGGAAACGAAGCTCAAGCTATATGAACAGGAACTCATCAATTTACGCTCAACCCGGTACACCTTCGACAGTATTATCGGGCGCAGCCGTTCAATCCAGGCTCTTAAAAAGGAGGCCCTCAAGGCCACCGCCAATCAATTCCCAGTACTGATAACGGGCGAGAGCGGGACCGGCAAGGAGTTGTTCGCCCAGGCGATTCACCACGGCAGCCCGCGCAAGCTTTACCCGTTTGTGCGGATTAACTGCGCGGCCATCCCCCGGGATTTACTAGAATCGGAACTGTTTGGGTATGAAAAAGGGGCCTTTACCGGCGCACGTTCAAAAGGTAAGCCCGGCAAATTTGAAGTGGCCCATAAAGGCACGATCTTTATGGACGAGATTGGAGACCTGCCCCTTGAAATGCAACCCAAACTATTGCGGGTATTGGAAGAAAGGGAGTTTGAGCGGGTTGGCGGTAACAAAGTAATCCACTCTGATTTTCGCCTGATTGCCGCTACCAACCAGGACCTGGACATGCTGATGAAAAAGCGGCGCTTTCGCAAGGACCTGTTTTACCGGTTGAACGTCATCTCGCTGCACATCCCCCCTCTGAGGGAGCGGCCGGGGGATATCGTAACGACCGCCCGCCACCTGCTCAGGGAAAAGGCCCAGGAAGGCGTTGCCCAGGATTTGCAAATGGGACCTGCGGCTGAGCAGGCCCTCATCCGATACGACTGGCCGGGGAATGTGCGGGAATTGTCGAACGTACTCGAGAGGGCCCTCTCCTCTGCCGAGGGAGACCGGATCCGGCGGCATGATTTTCCGTTTTTCCTGCAGGAACAGGGAAACCCCGAATCGGATTATAAAATTACTTTGCTGCGGGATGTTCAGGCACGGGCCGAGACCAAGGCTATCCGTGAGGCCCTGGTCGAAACGGATAACAACAAAGCCCAGGCCGCGAAACTGCTGGGTATCCACCGGACACTGCTTTACAAGAAGATGAAGAAGTATGGGATGGCGCTCGGAGGCGAAGATTAGAACCCATGTCAAAAAGGCCTTTTGGCCCAAACTCGGCGTTGGGCGCTCAGTTCAAGTCCTCAAAATACTGGAGTATTCCTCCGGGTTGAACTTCGCGTCCGCCTTGATTTTGAACCAAAATCCGCTTTTTGACATAGATTCTATAAGCGGCTTCAAAGCCTCCCCTCGGGCTCAATCTCGGCGTTGGACGCTCGGTCTAATCCCTCAAAATACTACAGTATTCCTGCGGCTTGGCCCTCGCGTCCGCCTTGACCTTGAGCCCGATTGGAGGCTCTGAAACCGTTTCCTGCTTTCAGTGTCTCAGATTTGATACAGTTGCCTGAAGCCATTCTGGCTTTGTTGTGGTCAGGAAGATTGTTTCTTCAAGGCCGCCTGTGCTTCGGCGCGGCTTTCGTAGATGTGGGGGGCCACATCACGACGGGCCAGGGCGTCGCCAATCTTCATTCGCAAAAAGGTACTGGTCGTATACCGGGTGACGCCTGAATAGTAGGTGTCGACCAGGTCCTTGACCATGTCGGTGTAGGCCTCCAACACTTCCGGGGCAATAGAGAAATTATCATAGTTGACAATTGTATGGACCCTGCGATTCAGGGGGGCCACTATGGCCACCACCTGCTCGTGCACCTCCCGGACATCATCCAGAGTGCGGACGGCATAACCTTCAAAATTCACGAAAAACATATTCTCGGCGGGATCGTAGCTCAGGCGTTCTTCCAGTGACAACGTCAGCAGGTCCTCGCGCAGGGCCATCGGTTCTGACTTGAAAATGCGGGCGTCCATTTCGGGCAGAGGGTCGGCAATCACGGGGGTGAACTGCATCTGGTCCAGGATATCCTGCTGCAGGTCGATGCCCGGCGCAATCTCTATCAACTGCATGCCGGTTGCAGTCAATCGAAAGACACAGCGTTCGGTAACATATAGCACCGGCTGCCCGCGGTCGGTCGCATAGGGTCCGCTGAAGGTGACCTGCTCGACTTGCTCGATAAATTTTGCCGTCTTGCCCTCCTTGTCGATGCCCAACTGCCCCCCATCTATGGTTACCTGCAGGCCGCCGGCCGTGAACGTGCCCACAAACACGATCTTTTTGGCATTTTGGCTGATGTTGATGAAACCACCGGCTCCGGCCAGTTTGGGGCCGAACTTGCTGACATTCAAATTTCCGTTGCGATCGGCCTGGGCCAGTCCCAAAGAGGCTATATCGAGTCCGCCGCCGTCGTAGAAATCAAATTGCGAGGGTTGATCGATGACCGCTTCGGTATTGGTGGCGGCACCGAAATTGAGTCCCCCGGCCGGCAGCCCGCCGATGACACCGGGTTCGGCCGTCAAGGTGATGTATTCAAGAATCTTTTCCTCATTTGCTATGCTGGCAATGCCTTCCGGCATACCGATTCCCAGGTTGACCACGCTGTTGGGCGCCAGTTCGAAGGCCGCCCGACGGGCGATGATTTTGCGGGCATTCATCTCCATGGGTGCAATCGTCTGCATGGGGACCTTGATTTCACTGCTGAAGGCCGGGTTGTATTTTTCAGCAAAGGTCTGCCAATGGTGTTGCGGCTTGGCGACGACGACACAGTCCACCATGATGCCGGGGATCTTTACCTGCCGGGCATTCAGGGTGCCTGGCTGGGCAATCCGCTCCACCTGTACGATCACGAACCCGTTTGAATTTTTGACGGCCGTGGCAATGGCCAGCGCCTCCAGGGTTAAGGCTTCTTTTTCAAAAGTGATGTTGCCGTCGGTGTCAGCGGTAGTGCCGCGCAGCAGGGCCACATGGATAGGAAACGTCTTGTAGGCCAGAAATTGTTGGCTGTCGAATTCGACCAGTTCGACCAGTTCTTCAGTCGTGCGGTTGTTGATTTTGCCGCCGCCCTGGCGTGGGTCCACGAAGGTGCCCATGCCGACGGATGTAATGGTACGCGGTTTATGGGCGGCTATGTCGCGGTACATATGTGAAATGACGCCCTGGGGCAGGTTGTAGGCCGCGATCTTATTTTCCACGGCCAGTTTCTGCAGTTTGGGAACCAGTCCCCAATGTCCGCCGATCACTTTTTTTACCAGGCCGGCATGCCCCAGGTGGTTCAAGCCCTTTTCACCGCCATCACCCTGGCCGGCGGCGTAAACCAGGGTTAAGTCACGGGGATTGCCGGTTTCCAGGAAATAGGCCTCCAGGGCGATGGCCAACTCCTCCGGGAAGCCGATCCCGACAAATCCGCCGGTGGCCACTGTATCGCCACTGCGGATAATGCGGATGGCTTCCTCAGCCGAAACGATTTTTCCCTTTTTGGCTTTTTCCGGGGTCAGGTCGGAAAGCATGGGATGCGATTTTGACGACGGTGGGGATAAATTTTGCACGGTCATGGTATTGCGCCTCCAGGTTATGTCCAGGGTGCTGCCGCAGGATGCGGCTGTCCGTTGGTTACCAAAGGAAAAAGCAATTTTAGTGCCATATTGCCGGGCTACCACCCCCGGCGGTCAGGCACCGGCTGATGCGTCCCCACTGAAAGGGCCGCCGCCCGGGTACAAGCTGCAACTACAACCATCTGATTGGTGAAAGGTTCATTTTTTAAAGTGCACTTAAAAAGGTATTTCTTTACAAATATATGGGTATTAAATATTGTAAATTTTTTCGAGCGTTCAATGCAGAGACCGGACCGGGGACGATCTGCGGTCCAGACAAGGATATTATCTTTGAATCAGCCTGTATACAGGAAACATTTAAAGGAGCAGTCCCATGGCAAAAAAGATGAAAACCATTGACGGAAACACAGCTGCAGCGCACGTGGCCTACGCCATGAGTGATGTTGCGAACATCTATCCGATTACGCCGTCATCCCCGATCGGTGAAATTGCCGATGAGTGGGCGGCCGATGGTCGGGAGAATATTTTCGGCCAGCAATTGCTGGTGCGTCAGCTGCAGAGCGAGGCCGGTGCAGCTGCGTCGGTGCACGGCGCCCTCGCCGCCGGAGCCTTGACCTCTTCGTTTACCGCGTCCCAGGGGCTGCTGCTGATGATCCCGAACATGTACAAGATGAGCGGGGAGCTGCTCCCCGGCGTGCTGCACGTCACCGCCCGGGCCGTCGCCGCGCATGCGCTGAGCATCTTCGGCGACCACCAGGATGTGATGGCCGTCCGTCAAACCGGTTTCGGCCTGATTGCCTCTTCCTCGGTCCAGGAGGCTCAGGATCTGGCGTTGATCGCTCATCTGGCAGCCATTGAGGCCAGCGTACCCTTTCTGCACTTCATGGACGGTTTCCGAACCAGCCATGAAATCCAGAAAATTGAGATGATCGAGTATGCGGACATGGCCAAGCTGACCAACATGGATGCGGTCCGGGCCTTCCGTGAAAGGGGCACCAATCCTGAACGCCCCGAACTGCGCGGTACCGCCCAGAACCCGGACATCTATTTCCAGGGACGGGAAGCGGCCAACCCCTTTTACCTGAAAACTGCCGGGATCGTCGCCGAGTACATGCAAAAGCTGGGCGACCTGACCGGCCGGTCCTACAAACCTCTTGATTATGTGGGTGCTGCTGATGCTCAAAATGTGGTCGTGGCTATGGGCAGTTCCTGCGAGACCATTGAAGAGGTGGTCAACCATCTAACGGCCGCCGGAGAAAAGGTCGGCCTGGTGAAGGTGCGCCTGTATCGGCCGTTTGCACCGGAGTACCTGTTTGAGGTCCTGCCTGCCTCGGCGAAGATCCTGACCGTTCTGGATCGGACCAAGGAACCGGGGGCCCTGGGTGATCCGCTGTACCTCGATATCTGTACCGCCTGCGTTGAAAAAGGCATCACCCCGCGGATCCTGGCCGGGCGCTACGGTCTGGGTTCGAAGGAGTTTACCCCGGGCATGGTGAAGGCAGTATTTGACAACATGAAAGCCGCCGAACCCAAAAACAAATTCACGGTGGGCATTAACGACGATGTCACCCATACCTCCCTGGATGTCACCCCGGGGTTTGATGTGGCTCCGGAAGGTACGGTGCAGTGCAAGTTCTGGGGGCTGGGTGCGGATGGAACCGTCGGTGCCAACAAAAGCGCCATCAAGATCATCGGCGACAACACCGATATGTATGCCCAGGCCTATTTTGCCTATGACTCTAAAAAATCGGGCGGCGTTACCATTTCGCATTTGCGTTTTGGCAAGTCACCGATCCAGTCTACCTATTGTATCGATGCCGCCGACTATATAGCCTGTCACAAATCCAGCTACGTCAATATTTACGACGTACTGGAGGGCATCAAAGACGGCGGCACCTTTGTCCTGAACAGCAAGTGGTCGATGGAGAAGATGGAAAAACGGCTGCCCGCCGCCATGAAACAGACCATCGCCAACAAAAAACTGAAGTTCTACAACATCGATGCCGTCAAGATTGCCGGTGAAGTGGGACTGGGTGGTCGGATCAACATGATCATGCAGACGGCTTTTTTCAAACTGGCCAACGTCATCCCGGTGGATGAGGCCATTGGCTATCTGAAAGGCCAGATCGATGCGCTGTTCCGCCGCAAGGGTGACAAGATCGTCCAGATGAACTGGGATGCAGTTGATCGCACCCTGGAAAATCTCGTGGAAGTCGATTACCCGGCCAACTGGGCGGATGCCGCCGACGATGCCGCCGACGATGAGGATCTGCCCGAATTCGTCCGCAACGTCATGAACCCGATGATTGCCGCCCAGGGCGACAAGCTGCCGGTCAGCGCATTCTCCGTGGACGGTATTTTCCCGGTCGCGACTACCCAGTACGAGAAACGCGGCGTAGCCATCAACGTACCGGAGTGGATCATGGACAACTGCATCCAGTGTAACCAGTGCGCCATGGTCTGCCCCCATGCAGCCATTCGGCCGGTGCTGGTCACCGATGAGGAACTGGCGGATGCGCCGGCCAGCTTCGAAGCCAAAAAAGCCCTGGGCAAGGAGCTGAAAGATACTTATAAATTCAGGATCCAGGTGTACACCGAGGACTGCATGGGCTGCGGCAATTGCGCCGATATCTGTCCGGCCAAGAAAAATGCCCTGGTGATGAAACCCATCGATACCCAATTGGAGACTCAGGTGCCCTGCCAGAAATATGCTACCAGTCTGCCGGTGCGCGACAACCTGGTCAAACGGACCAGTGTGAAGGGCAGCCAGTTCTGCCAGCCGCTGCTTGAGTTCTCCGGTGCCTGTTCCGGCTGCGGTGAAACCCCCTATGCCAAATTGATCACCCAGCTTTTCGGTGAGCGCATGATAATCGGGAACGCCACGGGCTGCTCCTCCATTTGGGGCGGCAGCGCACCCTCCGTGCCCTACTGTGTGGACAAGGATGGCTTTGGCCCCACCTGGGGCAACTCCCTGTTCGAAGATCCGGCCGAATTCACCTACGGCATGTTTCTGGGTGAACTGCAGCAGAGAAGTAAATTGGCCGACCTGGCCAGAGAGGCTTTGGACACCGACATCAGCGCCGAGGTCAAAGAGGCCCTGACCGGATGGCTGGACAACGTCAAGGACCCGGAAGGCTCGCGCAAGTACGGTGACATCCTCAAAAAGCTCCTGCCGGGGATGACCGACAATCCGCTGCTGGCGGAGATCAACAGCTACAGCCGTCTGTTCACTAAAAAATCCTACTGGGTCTTCGTTGGGGATGGCAGCGCTTACGACATCTCCTTCGGCGGCCTCGACCATGTTATGGCTACCGGTGAAGATATCAACATCATCGTGTATGACACCGAGGTGTATTCGAATACCGGCGGCCAGTCTTCCAAGGCCACGCCTACCGGTTCGATCGCCAAGTTTGCGGCATCCGGTAAGAAGACGGCCAAGAAAGACCTGGGCGGCATGGCCATGACCTACGGGTATGTATACGTGGCCAATGTCGGCATGGGCGCCAACAAGCAGCAGCTGATGAAAGCCCTGGTCGAAGCGGAAAGCTATGACGGACCCTCCCTGATCATGGCCTATTCGCCCTGCATCAACCATGGCATCAAAAAGGGCATGGGCAAGACCCAGGAAGAGACCAAGTTGGCCGTCGAGTGCGGCTACTGGCCGCTTTACCGGTTCAATCCGCTGCTGGCCAAAGAAGGCAAAAACCCGCTGACCCTCGATTCCAAGAAGCCCACCGGCAGCCTGCGGGAGTTCCTGCGCGGTGAAATTCGCTACGCGGCCCTCGAAAGTCTGTTCCCGGAAGAGGCCGAAACCCTGCATAACCGTCTCGAAGCCGAGTTTGCCGATCAATATGCCAAGCTCGCCAGGATGGCCGGCCGCGAAGAGGAGGACGCTGAGGAAGAGGCAAAATAGCCCAACACCCCTTGGTATACATACAGCAAGGACTTGAAAGGAGCCGGCTAAGCCGGCTCCTTTTTTTATTCATCTTATAAATACTGATCCTCAGGCCCAGTTTAACAGCCTTTGATGAGACCGCGAAACAAGATTATCGCGCAGAGGCGCCAAGACGCAGAGAAATTCATAAATAGTTTCCCGCTACGCGGGATAAAAACCAAAAGGGTATTTATAGCATGAAGATTCAAATGGGTTTCGCGCGATAGCGCCTGAAAACATGTTCTTGCCTTTCTCCGCGCCTCTGCGCCTTTGGCAGGCGAGCTGCACTTCCCGTTACTTCGATTCTGAATGGAGGGTCGCGCGATGCATGGTTCTGATTTTGTGCTTTTAAAGAGAGGCCGGCTTTAGGGGTACCTAAAGCCCGCCCGCCGCCTGATTTCCACCCGGCGAGGCTGCCCAGCGGTCCGAAGCCATATCCCTGATATGTCGACTTCTATAAGGGAGTTTTATAGCACTGTTTATACAAGGGCTAGCAGCAACGTGAGGGTGACCAGACTGCACGCGGTGGAAAAGAACAGCGCGGTAACCACAAAGCGGGGTACGATGTTATGCTCCAAGGCTATGATGGCAGTCACTATGGCGGCCGGCATTCCGGCCTGCAGGATGCCGGCCGTTTTTTCGATCCCGTAAACGCCGAAAGGGGGGGCCAAAAGGATGGCCAGCAGCGGCGCTGCGAGTAACCGTATGGCACTCACAACCATGACATCGAGATCGACCTTGAACGCTTTGACTTCGGCCAGGAACATCCCCAGGGCAACCAGCATAACGGGGATCATGGCATCGGCCAGCAAGCCGGTTGTCCGGGAAACCATCAAAGGAGGGTCAATGCCCGCCAGAGGGAAGAACAACGCTGGAAAGATGGCCAAAATCACCGGCGTTTTAAAAACGCGCCAACCGGCTGACAGGCCGCCACCGCGGCTCCAGTTGATATAGCTGATACTGACAAAAAAGGCCGCCACATTGATGGCCACGAAATACAAGGTAGCGGTTGGCACTGCACCGGAACCCAGCTTGAATTCGATAATGGCAATCCCGAAATTGGCCGCATTCGCGAAGGCAGCCACGGTGATATAGGCCGCGATCTTTTCCCGGGAGCGACCCAGGAGCCGGGCTGTCAGATATCCAATCACCGCACATGCCAGGGTTACCGTGACGATGTATGCCACGGCCCGAGCAACCAGTCCAAATTCAACATTGGTTGTACTGATGACGTTGAACACATAGGCCGGAACAAAGACGTAATAGGCGATCTTCGATAATGTGCGCGACTCCAACTTGAGTGGCGGTCCGGCGAAGTACCCGAGGAGAATAACACCGAATACCGGTGCGACGATATTCCAGAAAATGGCCAAGACATCCAGGATCATAGTGTACCTATATCTGTGCGGTAAGGCCGCTCACGTCCAATGGCGGTCACCATAGCATGTTTTCTACCCGCGGGCACTGCCTTTATGGCGCGATTGTCAGCTTTACCTTCTGGAGACGAATATGCTACGGTGATGTCGTTTGAAACGCTTTTCGGAAAATTGTGCTACCTAATTGAAAAATGAACAGGGGGAACCATGAAAGACACGTTGCAACCGGGACTTGAACACACCTTTACCTTTGAACTACCGGAATCGAAAACCGTTCCGGCCCTCTATCCCGAAGCGCCTGAATTCGCCCTGATGCCCAAGGTGTTCGCTACTGGTTTCATGGTTGGTTTCATCGAGTGGGTCTGCATCCAGGCGATCAACCCGCACATCGATTGGCCTACGGAGCAGACGGTCGGCACCCAGATCAACATCAGTCACACCGCGGCCACGCCGCCGGGCATGGATGTCAGTGCTACCGTCAAATTGGTTGAAGTCGACCGCAAACGGCTTGTGTTCGAGGTGGAGGCACGTGATGAGGCCGGGCTGATCGGGAAGGGGACCCACGAGCGCTTTGTGATTAACGCCGAAAAATTCAACCAGGCCCTGGCAGAGAAAGCCAAACGGTAGAAGTTTGCCGGGATCTAAACGCTAAAGATAATTAAGAGACGATACCATGATGTTTCCTGTATCCGGGGTTGAGATCAATCCGCTAGTTCCCTTTGCGGTGGCATTCGTTGTGTCGTTTCTGACGTCCATGGGCGGCGTCTCGGGCGCTTTTCTGCTGCTTCCTTTCCAAGTCAGCGTGCTTGGTTATACAGCACCATCGGTTAGTGCGACCAACCAGCTTTTCAATATCATTGCCATCCCTAGCGGGGTTTATCGCTATTTGCGTGAAGGCCGTATGCTTTGGCCGTTGACCCTGGCCGTGATCATCGGAACGCTTCCCGGCGTATTCATTGGCGCCTGGATTAGGATCGAGTACCTGCCCGATCCAAGACACTTCAAGTTGTTTGTAGCCAGCGTGCTGCTCTACATAGGATTGCGCCTGGCCAGTGAAACCAGGCGTACAAAAAAAAAGACGCGTTCTTACGGAACGGGGGGCGCATTCACTGTGCAGGTCATCCGTTCCAATATCAGTCGGGTTGAGTTTAAATACGATTACGAAACATATAGCTTTTCGCCACCCTTGATTTATCTCATCTGTTTCCTGGTCGGTATAGCTGGCGGTATATACGGCATCGGGGGCGGTGCCATCGTGGCGCCTTTTTTTGTCGCAATCGTCGGTTTGCCTGTCCACACGGTAGCCGGCGCCGCTTTGATGGGGACCTTTGTCACGTCTGTCGCAGGGGTTCTAGTTTACCAGTTCCTATCCAGATTCTATCCGGGCATATCGGTTTCGCCCGATTGGCTCCTGGGTATCCTGTTTGGTCTGGGGGGTGTTTTGGGAATGTATTGCGGCGCTCGGACGCAACGATACATACCCGCTACGTTAATCAACGGCATTCTATGCATTTGCATATTGTTTGTGGCCGTGAAGTATATTGCCGAGTTCTTTTCTTAGGAACCATAGACTGCTTGCATTCCTATTTGCTAACTGCGACCCATCTTGATTCTCTTCGCGTGATTGTAGCCGCCAGATGAAATGAATTGGTTCAGGTCCACAACCGAGAGGCTCAGGTTTCCGCAACACCGTTGCGGCGGGGCTGATTCTTCTCCGTGAATAGCCTGAACTTAGTGATTTCAGGCGGTGCCCCGAGCCGGAAAGGAAAGACCAGCGTGCCGATACCGCGATTGACATAGGTGTAGCCGTGGTCTTCATTAACGAGGCCAGCCATATAACGTGCCGGGTTGTCGATGGGCATAAGATGGTGGGTCAGGTAGGGAATGGCCAGTTGTCCACCGTGGGTATGCCCACAGATCGTCAGGTCGATGCGCATCTGCTTGCTCACATCAGACATGATATCCGGGCTGTGGGAAAGCAGGATTTTGAATTCTGCCTGGGGGATTTGCTTTAATGCGCGCGGTAGGTCGTGGGAGAACCAGACGTCGTCGATGCCGGCTATATGGATTGCCTCGTGGGCGCGGGTTAGCGGCAGGGAGGTATTGCGTAGAAACTGGATGCCGACATTTTCTAATTCAGCAACCAGGCGCCGTTCGGTTTCCAGGCCGTCCCATTGATCATGATTCCCAAGGACGGCGATCTTGTGACCGGCTTTCAGATGCCCGAGAACCCGGGCCACCATGGCCGTATAATCGCGACTCGATTCGGGTAGCCACTTTTTCCAGAAATCGTTTACCGCTCCGGTAATAATATCCCCGGTGACGACCACTAGGTCTTTTTCGAGTTGGTTGACCTGGTTCACGACCCGCATTAAGTAGTCTTCGCCCACCCAGAAACTGGCATGCAGGTCTGAAATCTGTACGATCCGGTAATCATTGAAAGCCGTTGGCAGATTGGGAAAAGAGAGCGGTACGGATTCAACTTTCAGATTGTCACGCCGGGTAAACATAAACGCCGCCAGGCCCACAACAGAAAGTCGGAGGCCATGTTTAAAAAAAGCCCGGCGGTCCAGCGGCTTATTGAAAATTGGCTGCTCACGCTTCATTTTTATCTCCGAGTGGCAGACAATGGAAACATACTCGTCCATGATAATCAATATTATCCCAGATATCAAGTGGTTTGAAAACTGATCGGCAATACCGCCAACAGAGACCTGTCAATAGAGTTGACAGACGGAGCGAGGTGGTATAATGGGTGATCCATTAGAGTTTTCTTTTTCGTCCATTTACGGGATGCCAACCAATGTTTCAAAAAACAAACCAGCACAGGGTGTTTGAAGACCTGGTCAAGCAAATTGAAGGGGCCATATTAGACGGCCGTTTGAAAGTGGGGGACAAGCTGCCCCCCCAGCGGGAATTGGTTGAGATGTTCCAGACCAGCCGCGCTTCTTTGCGCGAGGCGTTGCGGGTTCTAGAGCAAAAGGGTCTGATCGATATCAAATTGGGCGTCAGTGGCGGAGCCGTCATCAAGGCGGTCGACACCGAGCCGGTTACGGAGAGCCTGGCGTTGCTCATCCAACATCAGAAGGTATCTCTGGAAGAGCTCGCCGAATTTCGGGAAGGGGTCGAGGGCCACGTTGCCGCCTTGGCTGCCCGGCGGGCCTCACGCGCAGAAATCCAGAAGCTCAAGAAACTGTTGGAATCTGCTCGTGATTGCGTCGCCCAGGGCGTTGCTGCGTGGGAGGCATTTTGCGAAGTAGATAACGCCATCCACGTGGCCATTGCCGCTGCCAGTGGTAACTCCGTCTATGGATTTGTACTGCGCATGGTGCATGACAACATCCAACGTTACTACGAGGCCTACCCCCTCAAAGACGAACGGATATTGAAAGAAAATTATGAGGACCTGTGCGAAATTGTACAGGCCCTAGAGAAAAAGCAGGCTACGGTCGTAAAATCTCTGGTGCAGGGACACGTGCGGCGGTTTAACCGGTATATGCTGAACCATGAGTGTTAGGAGGAATCATGTTAACTGCAGACTATATTAAACTTGAAGACGAATTGGGCGCGCACAACTACAAGCCCTTGAACGTGGTGCTGAACAAGGGTGAAGGCATCTGGGTGTGGGATGTGGAAGGTAAAAAATACCTGGACTGCCTTTCGGCCTATTCGGCCGTGAACCAGGGGCACTGCCACCCGGAAATTCTAAAGACCATGCAAACACAGGCCGCCAAGCTGACCCTGACCTCCCGGGCCTTTCGCAACGACCAACTGGGGCCATTCTATGAGGAGATCTGCAGCCTCACCAATTCTCACAAGGTGCTGCCTATGAATAGTGGGGCCGAGGCGGTGGAAACGGTGATTAAGACGGTCCGCAAATGGGGCTACCAGGTGAAAGGCGTTCCGAAAGACAAGGCCGAGATCATTGTCTGTGCAGATAATTTCCATGGCCGTACCATTACCATCGTCGGCTTCAGCACGGATGAAAACTCACGCGGTGGCTTCGGGCCCTTCACGCCCGGATTCAAAATTATCCCCTTTGGTGATGCGGATGCCCTGGAAGCGGCCATAACGCCCAACACGGTGGCGTTCTTGGTAGAACCTATCCAGGGGGAGGCCGGGGTGATCATACCGCCAGAGGGCTATCTGCGAGCCGCTCGTGAGATCTGCAGCCGTCATAACGTCGTGTTGGTACTTGATGAAATCCAGACCGGTCTCGGTAGAACCGGGAAAATGCTGGCCGAAGAGCACGAGGGCATTGAAGCTGATCTCACCTTGGTGGGTAAGGCGTTGTCCGGCGGCTATTACCCGGTGTCGGCCGTGCTGTCGAACAAGGAGGTTATGGATGTCCTGCAGCCCGGTGAACACGGCAGCACGTTCGGTGGTAATCCCCTCGCCTGTGCCGTGGCCCGGACGGCCCTCAGGGTATTAGCCGAAGAGAACCTGGTCGAGAACGCTGCCCGGATGGGAACCTATTTTCTGGAGGGATTGGGGCAGATCGATAATGCCCTGATCAAAGAGGTCCGTGGCCGGGGATTAATGCTTGCCGTGGAGTTTGATCCTGCCGCAGGCGGTGCCCGGCCATATTGCGAACGGCTGCAGCAAGCAGGCATCCTCTGCAAAGAAACTCACGACCATACCATCCGGTTTGCGCCGCCGCTTGTCATTACCCGTGATGATATCGATTGGGCTGTGGAGAAAATTTCAGCCATTTTTGCCGGTTGATGACCGCGACCCATAATTTGAGATCATCTCAAATAGACACTATTGAGATAACCTCAAGAAAACAGGAGTTGTACAGTGAAACGTGATTTCCTGCATGTCAGCGATTTTAGCAAAGAAGAGATACTGGAAACCCTGGATCTGGCCGCCGAAGTCAAAGCCCGCTTCAAAGCCAGGGAGAACTATCGGCCCTTTGCCGGGCAGACTTTGGCCATGATCTTTGCCAAACCGTCGGCCCGGACCCGCATATCTTTCGAAACCGGCTTTCACCGGCTCGGGGGGCACGCGCTTTACTTGAGTCCCGATGATATCTCCATCGGCAAGCGGGAGGCTGTCAAAGACATAGCGCGCGTGATCAGCCGCTACAACGATCTCATCATGGCGCGCCTGTTCCAGCACGAACATATCCTGGAAATGGCGACCTACGCCGATGTACCGGTCATTAATGGCCTGACCGACTACAATCACCCGTGTCAGATCCTGGCGGACCTGTTTACCATCCAGGAACACAAAAAACGGCTGAGCGATCTGAAGATCGTGTATGTCGGAGACGGCAACAACGTTGTCCACTCATGGCTGCACCTGGCCCGCCGGCTGCCCCTGCATTTTGTCTGCGCTTGTCCGGAAGGGTATCGGCCCGACGAAGAGACGGTCACCGCAACCCGGGCAGTCGGGATTTCTCAGATCGACATATCCCATGACCCGACCGCCGCGGTCAAAGGGGCCGATATTGTCTATACCGATGTGTGGGCGTCCATGGGCCAAAAACATGAGGCCGTGGAAAGAGCCGCCCTATTTGCAGGTTTCCAGGTCAATGCCCAACTCATGGCGGCCGCTGGTGACAAGGCCCTGTTCATGCACTGCCTGCCGGCCGAACGGGATGTGGAGACGACGGATACGGTTATGGAATCGGAGGCGTCGATCGTCTTCGACCAGGCGGAAAACCGAATGCACGCCCAGAACGCCATCATGCTGAAGGTGACCGGCGCACATACGAGTTGATTCAGTTTGTACAAACTTGGTCCTCCGGGCCAGGATTCTTAACAAGGAGAATTTGAATGGTCGAAAAAGTACTCATCATGGGGGCCGCGGGTCGCGACTTCCACAACTTCAATGTCTATTTTCGTGATAACGAACGCTACAACGTGATCGGTTTTACCGCCACCCAGATCCCCGATATCGACGGTCGGCTCTATCCCCCGGAATTGGCCGGCAAGATGTATCCCGAGGGGATCCCCATTCATACCGACGAAAAATTGGCCGATCTGATCAAAACCAACGGCATTGATCTGGTGGCGTTTTCGTACAGTGACGTGCCGCACAATGAGGTGATGCACAAGGCGTCGGTGGTCACGGCTGCCGGCGCGGATTTCATCATCATCGGCGCGCCCTATACGATGCTGACGTCATCGAAACAAGTCGTGTCGGTCTGTGCGGTCCGAACCGGATGCGGCAAATCCCAAACCAGCCGCAAGGTTTGCCAGATCCTGCAGAAAATGGGCAAGCGGGTCGTGACGGTCAGGCACCCCATGCCCTATGGGGATTTGACCCGTCAGGTTGTGCAGCGCTTTGCATCCTATGACGACCTGGAAAAACACAACTGCACGATCGAAGAACGGGAAGAGTATGAACCGGTGGTGGCCACGGGCGCGGTTATCTATGCCGGCATCGACTATGAGAAGATTCTGCGCGCGGCCGAAAAGGAAGCCGATGTGATCGTCTGGGACGGCGGCAACAACGATTCCCCTTTTTACAAACCCGACGTGAATATCGTGGTCTTCGATCCCCACCGGGCCGGGCATGAAACCACCTATCATCCCGGTGAGACCAACATGCTCATGGCTGATATCGCCATCATCAACAAGGTGGACAGCGCAGAGCCCGCAAAAGTTGCGCAGGTCCGCGAAACCATCGCACAGCACAATCCGAAGGCGGACATTGTCTTGGCGGATTCCGCCATCCTGGTGGACAATCCGGCTCAGATCGAGGGTCAACGGGTTTTGGTGGTTGAAGATGGCCCCACGCTGCCCCATGGTGAAATGGCTTACGGCGCCGGTACGATTGCTGCCCAGCGTTTCAATGCGGCCGAAATTGTCGATCCGCGCCCCTATCTGGCTGGCACGCTTCAGGACACATTCGAAAGTTATCCCGGTATTGGGGACTTACTGCCGGCAATGGGATACAGCCCGCGCCAGGTCCAGGACATGCAGACCACCATCAACAATACTGACTGCGACTTGGTGCTCTTTGCGACGCCCATCGATTTGACCCGTTTGATCGAGATCAACAAGCCGACCCTGCGGGTCCGCTACGAATACAGTGACAACAGCAATCCGACCCTTGAAAGTCTGCTGGCTGCCCGTTTGGATCAAAACAGCGGTGAGAAGGCGTAAGGCGATATCGAGGATGCAATTATGAGTACCGCCGAAAACCAATCCAAGCCGATTGTCCTGGTGGCCCTGGGGGGCAACGCCCTCATCCGCAAAGGGCAGCCGGGTTCGGCCCGGCAGCAGCTTGAGAACCTGAGGGTGCCCATCCGGCAGATTGCCCACCTGGCGGAAGATTATAGGATTATCATCACCCACGGCAACGGACCCCAGGTAGGCAACCTGCTGCTGCAGCAGGAGTGTACCCTGGAAGTCCCCGAGATGCCGCTGGAAATATTGGTGGCCCAGACACAGGGGCAGATCGGTTACATGATCGAGTCGACCCTGGACCAGGAATTGATGCAGCGCGGCGTGAACACGAAACCCCTGGTCAGCCTGATCAGCTATGTCGTTGTGGACGAAAACGACCCAGCATTCGAGACACCCAGCAAGCCGGTCGGGCCCGTATACGCTGAAGCGGAGGCAGCTAAAAAGTCCTTTCCAACCGTGAAAACCGCCAAGGGTTACCGGCGGGTCGTCGTTTCCCCCCAGCCGGTGACAATTGTTGAAAAACGGGAGATCAAAAGGCTCATTGAAATGGACTTTATCGTGATCTGCTGTGGTGGCGGCGGGATCCCGGTGAAAAGGGAAGGGCGTGCCTTTCAGGGCGTGGACGCCGTCATTGACAAGGACCTGGCCAGTGCTTTGCTGGCTGAAGAGGTCGGGGTGGATATTTTTATTATTGCGACTGACGTGGAGGGTGCTATGTTGGATTACGGCAGCCGCAATCAGCGCCTTCTGCGCCGGTTGACCCTTGAGGAGGCTGCCCGCCATTTGGTGGAGGGTGTTTTTCCAGCCGGATCCATGGCACCCAAGATCGAAGCCTGCTTGCAGTTTATCAGCCATGGGGGTCAACGGGCAGTGATCACTTCCATTGGTGATATCGCGGCAGCGGTGAGCGGCAGGGCCGGAACCGAGTTTGTGGCCGGTTAAAGCCTTTGCGGGTGCCCAGGCAAACAATACGTCTATGCTGTTAACAGCCGCTTAATCCTTTTTATTGAATATTTTTGTTTTTCAAGCCACTGCATCCTATAACCCGTAGCATGAGGAGACAGGCATCGTGAGCAAATTCAATCTTCAGCATGTGGTAGAATCACAGCAGTTTGACCGGGAGCTTATCGACGTCGTTTTCAGCGTTGCCTCGCAGATGAAGGAAGACCTGTCAGGTAGCGGCCAATTGCGGTACAGCCTTGCCGGCAAGATCATGGCATCGCTCTTTTACGAACCGTCCACGCGTACGCGCTTTTCCTTTGAGTGTGCCATGAAGCGGCTGGGCGGCAGTGTCATTACGACGGAAAATGCCCGCGAATTTTCCAGTGCCTCCAAGGGCGAGAGCTTGCATGACACCACCCGGATTATGAATGGCTATGCCGACATTATCGTCATGCGGCACAACGAGGCCGGCAGTGCCGAAAAAGCAGCCCAGGTTTCCAACATCCCCATCATCAATGCCGGCGACGGAGCCGGGCAGCACCCGACGCAGGCCCTGTTGGACCTGTTCACGATCAAAGACTGTTTCCAGGGAATTGAGGGGCTGAACATTGCCATGGTCGGCGATTTGAAGTACGGACGGACCGTGCGGTCGTTGAGCTATCTGTTGACCAAGTTCGATAAAGTAAAACTCTACTTCGTGTCCCCTACCGTCTGTCAGATGGAAAGCGACATCAAAGCGTACCTGGATAAATACCAGGTTCCCTGGATCGAAGAGACCGATTTTGAAAAAGTCCTGCCCGAGGTGGATTGCGTCTACATGACAAGAATTCAAAAAGAGCGTTTCAATGTCTATGAAGACTATGTGGAGGCAGCTGGGAAATACATTCTTGGGCCGGAAAACGTAAAGCTGATGAAGGAAAATGCGATCATCATGCATCCCCTTCCCAGAGTAGATGAGATACCGCCGTCGGTGGATGACGATTCCCGCGCCAGATACTTCGAACAGGCCCAGAACGGGCTGTATATCCGGATGGCGCTGTTATACCTCCTACTCCACCGCTAGAAGCGGTTAAAAAAAACTCCCCTCGAACTCAATCTCTGCGTTGGGCCGAGGTGCTCATTCCTCGAAATACTATCAGTATTCCTCCGGATCAACACCTCGATGCGCCTTGATCTTGAGCCCGATTGAAGCTTTTTAAACCGCTTCTGACTTTTTCGGGTGTTCCAATCAAATCCGCTGAAAAATTTATGCAGTTTCTGGACGATAAGATTCCGGGCGCGGATTAACTGGACTTTTTTAAGTTTTTTACAGGATTGGGTATTCCCAATGGCCTGATCAGCATTACTGTCTCTTCATGAATCGAATCCAAATCAAGGAGGCGTCGATATGTTCAAAGCATATGCAGCCGCAGAAGCAGGCGGTGAACTGAAACCTTTTGAATACGATCCCGGCCCCTTGGGCTACGACAATGTGGAGATCGAAATCGAGCACTGTGGGATTTGCCACAGCGACCTGAGCATGCTTGACAACGAATGGGGGATTGCCGAATTCCCCCTCGTTCCGGGCCACGAGGTAGTGGGCACGATTGCCGCGATTGGTCAGGGGGTAAATCACCTGCAGACCGGCCAGCGGGTGGGATTGGGATGGCATGCGGGTTACTGCATGACATGCCCTACCTGTATGCGCGGCGACCACAACATGTGCGCCGATGCCCAGGGGACTATTGTAAGTCGTCATGGTGGGTTCGCCGACAAGGTGCGCGCCCAGGCTGCCAGCGTTGTGCCCCTGCCCGACAATATCGATGTCCAAAGCGCCGGTCCGCTGTTTTGCGGCGGCATTACCGTTTTCAATCCCCTAATCCAGTTTGGTGTCAAGCCAACGGACAGCGTTGCCGTGGTGGGCATCGGTGGACTGGGCCACATGGCCTTGCAGTTTCTGAACGCCTGGGGTTGCCAGGTTACGGCGTTTACGTCAAGTGAAGCCAAAAAGGCCGAAGCGTTGGAGATGGGCGCCCACCAGACGATCAATTCCCGGGATCAGGGTGAAATCCAGGCGGCTGCCGGACAGTTTGACATGGTGCTCTCCACGGTCAACGTCAAACTGGATTGGAATGCCTATGTGGAAACCCTGAAACCGAGAGGGCGGATGCATTTTGTCGGCGCGACCCTGGAACCGCTGGACTTGGGGGTTTTCCCGCTTCTTATGGGACAGCGATCAGTTTCGGCCTCGCCGGTCGGCAGTCCGGCCAATATTCACCGGATGCTCACGTTTGCGACCCGTCATGACATCAAGCCGGTCATTGAGACCTTCCCCATGGATCAGGTCAATGACGCTTTGGCGCATCTGCGCAGCGGAGAGGCGCGTTATCGAATAGTCCTGAGCCGATAGTCTTGGAAATAATCCGGTGGCGGTTCAATGGATCATCTGCCCGGATGCGCAGAACATCTAGGTTGTGGATAGCACTTCGGTTGCGCCTGACGACTTGAACACCGGCACTACGTGTCCAGGAAGCGCTTGTCCGGCATAACCTTCGGCAACGCCGGCAGAACACAGCCCGGACCAACCCGTCGTCGCTTTCAGCTATGTCGGGCAGGAATATACCCACGAAAAACAATGCCCGTTCACAAGGGGTAGGTTTTGATTCAGAGCAGGGCCTGAGCGCTTTTGAGACCGGAGGCGTAGCAGGTGCTACGTCGTAAAAGCGTGACTGGCTCCGTCATTACCTCACAAGAGCGAAAACGCAGCTCCGGACCAAAAGATGCCCCTTGTGAACGGGCATTTAAATGCGGCAGGTGCGTATATCCGTAATAATAATCCCCTTGGCCCCCAGCTTGGCCAGTTTGTCGACGATCGCATTGATTTCGTCTTTTCGGGTCATGGATTTTACCGCCACCCAGCCCTTTTTACTCAAAGGCGCAATGGTCGGCGATTCAATACCGGGGGTGACCATACAGGCCATTTCCAGAAGGTGTTCCGGAGCATCGTATTCCACCATGACATATTCCCGGGCCACGACGATGCCCTGAAGCCTGGATATAAAAGATTCTATTTCAGGCTGTTGGGCGACTTTCCGGTCCCGGGCGACCAGGATGGCTTCTGATTTTAAAAGCGGCCGGCCAATTGGTTTGAGACCGGCCTCAACCATGGTGCGGCCTGATTCAACCACATCGGCAATCGCATCGGCCACACCGAGGCGAATCGCAATCTCCACCGCGTCATCCAAGCGGGTGACGGTCGCGTTGATGTCTCGGGCCGCCAGGTCCTGTTTGACCAGGAGCGGGTAGGCGGTGGCAATGCGTAGGCCCGCAAAGTCATTTGGGGTCAGGTCGCTTTCCTCCGGGACCGCATAGTAGAAAGCGGATCGGGCAAATTGCAGCGGCAGCAATTCGGCAACATCCACGCCACTGTCCATGGCCAGGTCCCGTCCGGTTATGCCCAGGTCCAGAACACCATTGCCGACATAGATGGCAATGTCCCTGGGGCGCAGGAAAACAAATTCAACCCCATTGACGCTGTCCCGGGCAACCAGTTCCCGGCTATACCGCCGGCAGGTATAGCCGGCTTCGTTCACCAGCTGGATAGCGTCCTGGGATAAACTGCCTTTATTGGGAAGGGCTATGTTGAGCATGATGATGACGAGTTCCTTTTACAGGTGTTTATACACATCTTCGAGTTCGAGGTCACACGCGAGCATCATGACCTGCAGGTGGTAGAGCAATTGTGAGATTTCCTCGGCAGTTTTTTCACCACCTTCGTATTCGGCGGCCATCCAAACTTCTCCGGCCTCTTCGATGATCTTTTTTCCGATGGCATGCCGACCTTTCCCCAGCAGTCGCACAGTGCCGGAATCAGGTGCTTGGCGGGCCGCTTTATCTTTCAGTTCTTCGAATAGGTCTTCAAAAGACTTCATGTTGTCCCTTTTTACTTTTTGGAGGTAAGACGCAAGGCAACTCTAATTTTGGCGATTCTTTTGGGCGCGTGCTGCCGATCCTTTACGTTGGCCAGGGCCATCAAGTCGGCTACGGCTGAATCAGGGGATTCCTCGCGGTTGGTCAGCAAGAGCTGGTACCATTGCGGCAAGGTGTTGTTGTAGCAATCCGCCAGTTTGGCAGCTGTCCGGCGGATATCTTCGGCCGGGAATGCGGCCGGCCGGTCATCAGCGGGCAGAATTTCAGTGGTATTCAGCAGGACCCCGACCTTGGATTTCAGCAGTCGATAGCGCATGAGCGGTTGCACCCACATCTTGATGAGGACATAGCCGAAAGATCCGATAAAAAAGCTCAATATGGCCGCAATACCGATCGGGCTTGAAAAAAATTCCAGAATCATCTGTTCTCTAACCTTAGCGTTTCAGGGTTGCGTGTTCAGGACAAGCTACTGAAAATTTCAACATATGAGGGCTCTCATCATCTGTCAATTATATTTAAAAGCCATTTCAATAAACTGTGTTGCCTCAATCTCGGCGTTGGGTGCTCATACCAAATCCTCGAAATACCTCATGTATTGCTTCGATTTAATAGCCGCCCCCGCTTGATTTTGAACCAACAGCCATTCTTGAGGTGGACCTTACTTTTTTTAACCATACCACTTTACATTTATCTTACATTGAATATATATATGACAGTTAAATTTCAGCATTGCTATAGCGCTTGTGACTGTGCTCCGGGAACGCTGTTGTAATTGATACCCATGGAAAAATCCACTGGTGAAGGTGGTTGGGGATGCGAATCTCCACGAACAGACGATGACGGGTTAATGGGGAAGGATAATGATTGAAGACTTTCAAGTGCCGGATGAATATTTAGGCGCCTTTCGACGCCTGGTGCGACGGATGCCGGTCGAACTTCAGACCGACGAGGCATTTTTGCAGACCCTCGTGATGTACCTGAAACTAGGGGGTGAAAAGCTTGCCCGGCACCGCATTGAGGTCGAGAAGGCCGAATTTGTGACGGCTTTCACTATTGTGAAACGACAACTGCCTCAAGAACCTGATAAAGCCGAGTCCGCCGACGATGATGAAACGCGGGATGATCAGGACCAGGACGATGAAGTCGATGATCATGAAGACGAGGTAGCTGATATCGACCCGGACACCATCGCGACTTGATGGTTCTTTTCACAATCCAACTATCCAGGATTACATTACAAAATAGCATAAAGTACATATCCTACCCACTTACGCACCTTGCTTGTGAGGCGCGTCTACTTGCCGATAGGATCCAACATGGAACCGACCAAATGGTTTGTTACGGTTTGCCTGGCGATTTTCCTTGTGGCCGGTTGTGGCCAGAAACAAGTCATAAAGGATGTCGGGCGTAGTCCGCAATCGGGCGCTGCATCCTTTCAGGACGGTGACATTGAGCAACAACTGCGGACAGAAGCAGCCCGGTGGCGGGGAACGCCGCATCGGATGGGTGGTAGTGATCGGCGCGGCGTAGACTGTTCCGGCCTCGTCCAACAGATGTACCAGGATTTATTCGGTATTCAGTTACCCCGTACTGCACGACAGCAGTCCGCCAGGGGGTTGCGGGTCAATCGAAATGAATTGAAGCCCGGCGATCTTGTTTTTTTCAACCCACCTGGGAAGAAGGACCATGTCGGGATATACCTGGGGCATGGTGATTTCGTGCACACCTCTTCCAAAAAGGGTGTGACCGTATCACGGATTGACTCAAACTATTGGAAAAAACACTATTGGACGGCCAGGCGCATTTTGCCGATATGATTTCGTGGATCGATTAGAAGCCATCTCAAAAATGGATTTTGGTTCAAGTTCAAGGCGGGCGTTACATTTGAACCGGAGGAATACTGTTGTATTTCGAGGAGTTGAATTTAGCGCCCAACGCAGAAATTGGGCCAAAAGACTTTTTTGAGATGGCTTCTAGCGAGATGCACGCCTGACAGCCCTTACGTTTCCACAAATCCTTGAATCCTTAACCATCTTCTTTGTCGACGGATTGTTATCAGCGGTAATCACCGTCACATCTATCAACCATTCACCTTCATATTTTCTCAAAATCTTGGATGACCACAACCAGGTTGCCGGCGAGGACGGGAAATAAGGTTTGACCTTGAAAAGCGTTTTAAGTTCATTCGGCGTGGGCAGGCGCCAGTCACCATGGCCACCGGTGTTCATGGACTTCGTATAGGCGGCGGCCGATTCATAGGTGAGGCAACTGTCCAGGACCGACTTTGAATCCAGGGTGCTCCACATCAGTCCGGTGCGTTTGTCGGTGAAGGTACCATCGCCGTTGGAATTAAATCGGTCCTCGCTTTGGGCCAGCAATTTTTCGAGACTGGCGATGCGCGCGTTTATTCTGATTTCATCAGCCATTTTCTTATAGCGTGCGATTTGGTCCTCAGCTTTAGACACCAAGTGGGTATTGGGAAACGACTGGAGATAGTCTGACAGGATTTTATGGGCCTGGGCATAGTCGGTACCGACTGCTTGGGCTTTCTTAACCGCCTTTTCATAGTCGGCAAATTCCAGGCGGTTTTTCTCAAAGAGCGGCAGAAACTTCTTGAATTTCTCTGTATTGGGGCTGTCAGGGTAGATTTCGGAATACTTTATAACTTGCTGGGTACATTTTTCCCAATCTTCCTGCATGGCGGCTTTGGCAATCTGTTTTTCCGTATAGGTAAAATACTCCCCTTCCATCGCACTGATTAGCTTTTTGATTTCCGCTGCCTTTTGACCATCAGGATGATGCTGGAGATAGCGGCGGTACGCATCGATGCGGTTGATGGAACCGGACGCAGTCGCTGCGGTAACAGCTTCGAAATCGGTTTTTTCCGCCAGATCAGCCAGTTTAGATATAGTGGCCCTGACTTCGTTTGCATTGGGGCCGCCGGGAAAACGCCGCAAATGCTTTTCGTAAAGGGCGGACGCTTGGGCATATTCTTTGGTCTTCACAAGCGCCTTGGCCTGTGAGGATACTTCCATATAGGCGGCATTGGACTGCATTGTTTTTAGCTCGGTAATTTTAACGCGGGCCGCCTGGGCCCACTCACTTTCATCTCCGGCTGTATTGAGAAATTCTGTTAGTAGCCGAATCTGCTCATTCGTGTCATCGGTCAGGTCAACCTGTGCCATGGTATCCTGGTACACCTGATCGAGACTCTGGGAACCCGAGGAAAAAAGAATGAAATACGCCGCTGCGGCAGCGATTATGACAATACCGAGAATGATAGGGACCTTGGGCAACCCACCTTCCTTTTTGGGTGCCACATGCAGTTCAAACTCTTCGCCTTCCTTGGATAAATCGCGTCCTTTGGGTTTATCTGCATCTTCCTGCTTTTCCTCGTCTTCTTGATCTTCTTGACTTTCCGGTGCAGTGGCGGGCATGTCGGAAGGTACTGTCCGTCCCTCGTCATCATCCGGCTTATCGGCTGCTTTTTCATCCTTGAGCTTGAGGCCTTCCATCAATACGTGCATCAAGGGTTGATTGATCTCGTTTTCAGTCTTTGCGCAGGAATTTTCGATCTCGATAACCGTATCATCCCAGCTGATGATGGCGCAGGCGGCATCCATGTTCTGCAGGTCATGGGTCTCGGCCGCAATCAGGTCGCCATCCAGGATGTAAAGCAAGCCCTCCTTTTTGCCGGAGACCACTTTGAGCGTGCAGGTGGTCTTTTCCATCTGGACCATTTGCAGAAACGAATCTAAACTGATCCCTTGTAGTTGACCTCCAACACCGGCGTCCACTGGTAGCAGGCTCCTTTTGGTATGATTGATAACGCTCAGAAAGATTAGCGTGGTGGTACGGAAAAACGACTAATACTATAGTTGAAATTTATGAAGATGTCAAAAGGTTGAACACCCCGAACCCGCTTGCCGGATACCCCGCGGCGGGTAAATCCGGAGTGCATATCGTTTTGGAAATTGCCGCGTTCGAAGGGGAACTAGCGCGTATAGACCCGGCGTTCGATTCCGGAACGCCGATTATCGGCCGGGTTGAAATCGAGATCGTTGAATACACGCCGATCCTTGCCTGAACGACGGTCGGGAATCGTGTGAAATGTGTGCTTGCGAATGAAGGATTCCAATTGCAGGTTCTGGATCTTTGTCAGGTTTATGAATTCAACGCTACGGTTATAAATTTTCTTGCCGTTGGGCAAGGTGGTAAGGACCTTTTCAAAGATGACCTTGCATTGTAAATCCGGCAGGGTCACGCCGATGGAAGGGATGGAAATGGAAATGATTTCCGACTCGAGCAGCCGGTTTTTACTTTCTACAAATTGGACGGCCAGGCCACCCATACTGATGTCGATAACCGGGCCCAATTCAATCAATTTCGGTTTACCGATATCCAGAAACCGGGCTTTGTGCAGCAGCACAATGGCACCGCCTTTTATTTTAAACCGCTTCCATTTGCGCCGCCTGGTGATCGGCTTTCTTGCGTCCATGCAATCCCTCCGTGGCTATCCCAGTTCAACTTCAGTGTTTAATCCAAACGTTCCCATGTCAACTAGATCTTCCGGGCCACTTCCAATGCGTTTTTAGGGCGCTCGGAAAGTTGTAGGCTATTATTAGCAAAAAGTTTGCCACTTGACACGCAAACTTATGCGAGTTACCGGTCAGTCCTTGCATTAATGAATAAAACCTAATATATACAGGCTGTTAAATTATTTAAAATTGACCAGTAATCTCTGTGTTTTAAGGTTACCAATGGGTGGTCTCCGGCAGCATAAACTGTTGAGCGCCAAAATTATGGCACATTTTTATGCATGCATTGCTGATTGGGCATTTCGGGCGTGCTAAACCTCAGCCAGCTAATATCGTTTGGGAAAGTGCGTGTTGTTTGCTATCCTAGCCCTTATGTCAATCAAGTTTAAACTGCTTGACCCTGCAGTCTGCTTGTTTTAAAAATCGAATAGTTTCAGTCTACCCAATCAACTCAGACCCATCGTTGCGACGTTGCCGGGTTGGGAGTTTCTATGGACAATGACTCAAAAAATTCAGATACGCGACGGTGGTTTCGGTTACGTCGCAATATCATCGAATTGCTTTACACCCATTTCATGGAATTTCCCTACGCCCCGCTTGAAATGGAGATGGTTGCCGAGCATTGTCAGGCGGAACCCAAATCGCTGAACTGGAACACCGTCTACCTGGAAAAATGCGGGTTCGTCGAGTTGGGTAAATCCATCGAGGCGCCCCCTTTCGTGGCCTGCACCGCTTCAATCACCGAGAAGGGTATCGATCTGATTGAAGATCCAGAACGTTTTGACCGCAAGTTTCCGCCGGATGCGGATAGCTGAACATTGCTTTGCCCAGCGGGCCGGGATCAGAAAATTACCCAGGGCATATCCATATAAAACAAACATTAACGATGTGTTACCCGGGTACTGCCAGCCCCTGGCTGAGCGGGAATCATAGGATGCCGGTGTTCTGACTGATAACCGGAGGGCTGCCATATGACGGACCTGCAAAAATTACCGGAGATACCGGAAGATCGGGCTGACGATCTGCATCACATTGAATTTATTGGTGAAGCGGATTTATCCCTGTTCATGGCCGGCAATCAGTTTATGGTCATGCCGGCTCTGATCAAGACCTTCCAGCAGCAGTACCCTGAAATAGAACGCATCTATTACCAGACGCTGCCGCCGGGCCTTTCCCTGAAACAGATCCTGGCCGGCGGCGCCCGCTTCAAGAAGCAACGTTTCGGCGCCCAGGCAGATGTTTATGCCTCGGTAAACAGGGCGGCCATGGAGCAGCTGGTGGCTGCGGGGCACCTGGAACCCGGTGATTATACCTGTTACCTGCATAACCGGCTGACCCTGATGGTGCCTGCCGGTAACCCTGCGAATATCAAGGCCGTTACGGATCTCGATCAGGAGAACATTCGAATATCCCAGCCGGACCCGGCGAACGAAGATATTGGGTTTCATATTATGGACATGTACCGGGCAGCCGGGGGAGAAACGCTGGTCCATAGGATAATGGAGCAAAAAAGGGATGCGGGCACGGCGATATTTACCCGGGTGCACCACCGCGAAACACCTTTGCGCATCGAACTGGGCAACGTGGATGTTGGGCCGGTCTGGGCCACCGAAGTTCGGCATGCGCGTGCAGCCGGCCGCGCCATCGACGCGGTGGAACCCGGGGCAGCCCTCGATCAAAGTGACCGGGTCAACTATTACATTGCCCGTCTGAAAGCAGCGCTGAATCCTAAAAATGCGGAGAAGTTCATTGAATTTATAACCAGCCCGGCCGCTGGCGAAATTTATCGCGAATATGGTTTTATGCCGCCGAACAAATAGAAGCCATCTCAAAAAGGTCCTTTGGTTCAATCTCGGCGTTGGGCGCTCATATCAAACCCTCGAAGTACTCGATGTATGACTGCGAGTTGATATTCACGGCCGCCTTGACCTTGAACCAAACTACTCTTTTTGAGATGGCTTCGAAGAGACAGTATGCAAAGATTATCCGAAGCGACTATACAAAATGACCGTCCAGCTGTCGCGCTGGCCGGCATCTGTTATGATGGGCAGTCCTCTTTCATGCCGGGTCCCGCCGGTGCACCGGACCGTATCCGGGAGGCTTATTACTCAGATTCAACCAACCAATGCTGCGAAAACGGCCTTGATCTGGCAGATGTGGATTGGTTTTTCGATGCCGGCAACCGGCGTCCCGACCCCCGGGGTGAATGGCTGGCCCAGATTGAAGGCTTTGCGTCTGAATTGCTCTCCCGAGGGATGCGAACCATATTTCTGGGCGGGGACCATTCCATCTCCTATCCCCTGGTGCGCACCCATGCGGACAGCTACCCCGATTTGACGATCTTGCATCTGGATGCCCATGCTGATCTATATGACACGTTTGCGGGCAGCCGCTACTCCAATGCCTGCCCCTTCGCCCGGATCATGGAGGAAAACCTGGCCCGAAAATTAATCCAGGCCGGTATTCGGACCCTTACACCCCACCAGCGCGAACAGGCCGCCCGTTGGGATGTAGAGATATGCGAGATGAGAGATCGCCGGGGCTTTAAGCCGCCGCAATCCGAGGAACCGCTTTACCTGTCGCTGGATCTGGATGTGCTGGATCCCGCTTTTGCTCCGGGCGTTTCCCATCCCGAGCCGGGCGGGTACACCACCCGTGAAGTGCTGGATATCATCCAGGCGATCAAAGCCCCGATCATCGGGGCCGATATCGTAGAATACAATCCCCTGAATGACCCCACCGGCATCACCGCCTTGGTCGCCGTAAAACTCCTCAAAGAAATTGCCGCTAAAATGATAGAAGTTTAGTTCTGATCTAAGCCATCCAACTCAGGTGGAGGACCTGGAGAGTTTCCCCCCGATCCGGGAAGAATTGATTTCTCAATGCTTACGGTGAGACCCTCGTAACAACTTGTTTTTATACTGTATCTTCTTGTCACTTTTCTTGTGCGTACAAGAAAAGTGACCAAAAGAAAACGCCCATAAGACGCGGCCCTGCGGGCTGCCCTGCGCTTCTCGGAAAGGGCGCGCTCAGCACAACTCGCTCCGCTCAGACAAGCACTTCGCTCTGGTCGCCCTTTCCTGCGATGCTCGGCGCCTCTTAAAGGGGGAGTTCAAAACCAATTAGATTGTCACTCCCTTTTAAGGTGCCTTTGATGTCTCCAGCTCTGCGGGAAAAGCATCACTCGGTAGCGTCAATAATCTTTCGCACTTTTGATTCGGTGGCCACTCAGTTAAGCTGCGAGTTCTTCTTTTTTTAATTCCGTTAACAAGTTCATATTCAAGTAACGACGTGTTCCCCAGCGGGT